>JGI994J12354_10004636_pt1 | contig 12248 bp, 6 predicted proteins | sample IntmicLarv3ML3BL_FD_12354 | JGI IMG/M metagenome (IMG submission 12354) | reverse complement strand
TTGATACTGTCGTGATAATGTATTGAGTCGCCAATCACTGCCATTGTTTCGGTCGCAGTTAAGGCAGGAATGGTGTCTTGTGCGCGTATTATTCCTGTTATACCCGTTATAATAAGGTATATAGCAAATAATAACATGCGAATATATATACTGTTCCCTCCTTTACTCATGCTTGTTTCATACGATCCAGCAACCCCATGATGTATTCCAACTTTTCGTCCGAGTCGAAGGGAATGGTTATCTTACCTTTTCCTTCGGCGTTATAACTCAATTGTACTTTTGTATCGAAAAACGACGATAGATGATCTTTCAGTATTTTGAATTCTTCGGGAAGTTTTTTCCCGTGAACCTTGTTTGTTTTGTTATCCGTATATGTTCCCGTTTCGTTGATGCCGCGTGCAATTTCCTCTACCATACGTACCGACAGGCCTTCTTTTAGTATGCGGTCATTGAGAGCGAGTTGTATCTCGGGATCGTCGATCGACAATAATGCTCGTGCATGCCCCATATCGATATTCCTGTTTTTTATACAAACCTGAATTTCTGCCGGCAGCTTCAGTAATCTCAGGTAATTGGAGATTGTTGTACGTTTTTTGCCGACGCGTTCACTCAGTTGTTCCTGCGTTTGTCCGGAGTCGTCGAGCAGCTTCTGATAAGCGAGTGCCATCTCAATGGCATTCAAATCTTCCCTTTGGATATTTTCGAGAAGAGCCATTTCCATGATATTCTCATCATCGGCTGTTTTCACATAAGCCGGTATACGATCGAGGCCGGCTTTCATGGCAGCTCTGTATCGGCGTTCGCCGCAAATGATCATATATTTGTCACTGTCAATTTCTTTCAATGTGATAGGTTGTATAACACCGAAATTTCGTATCGAAACAGCAAGTTCTTCGAGAGTTTCTTCTTCAAAGACCGAACGCGGCTGATTTGGATTAGGCTCTATTTTGTTAATTTCCACTTCGTTAAGCGAAGAAGATCCGCTCGTGTTAAGCCCGTCGCTTGTCAACAGAGCTTCAAGCCCTCGTCCTATCGGTTTTCTTTTAGTCGCCATATTTTTTTTAATTGAAAGTTGAAAGTTGAAAATTGAAAATTGAAAATTGCTTTCGCAAAGCGGAAGCGACACATTGTTTATTCACGTTTATTTTTTTGAATCTTTTTCTATTAGTTCTTTTGCCAACTGCATGTGGTTTACGGAGCCTTTCGAATCTACTTCGTAAAGGATCGCAGGTTTTCCCGAGCCTGCCGCTTCCACCAATTTGACATTGCGCTGTATGACAGTCGTGAAGACAAGATCCTGAAACAGTCTCTTTATCTCCTCGTAATACTGGTTTGCCACGCGCAGGCGGGCGTCATACATGGTAATTAAAAAACCATCAATTTCGAGTGTCGGATTAAGTTTAGACTTGATGATTTTTATTGTGTTAAGCAGCTTGCTGATGCCTTCAAGCGCAAAATATTCACATTGGAAAGGAATGATAACCGAATCCGATGCGGTGAGGGCATTTACCGTTATAAGCCCCAGCGATGGAGAACAGTCAATAAGTATATAGTCATATTGTTCTTTCAACGGTTGCAGAAGATTTCGCAGTATATGTTCCCTTTTTTCGAGGTTCAGCATTTCAATTTCTGCACCTACAAGGTCAATATGCGACGGAAAGATATCAAGGCTGTCCATTTCAGTTTTCACAATAGCCTTTTCCGGCTCCAAACCGTTAATAAGGCTTTCATAAATAGAATGTTTCAGTGATTTAATATCGATGCCGAATCCTGACGAAGCATTTGCCTGCGGATCTGCGTCCACAACAAGAACTTTTTTCTCAAGAGCGGCAAGAGATGCTGCAAGGTTAATAGTTGTAGTCGTTTTTCCGACACCGCCTTTTTGGTTTGCTAAAGCTATAATTTTACCCATTTTCTTATGTTGTTTAATCGTTTGACATTTTCATTTCGCTTGCAAAAATAGGTGTTTTTCCGGCTATCATGCCGGACGTGTTGAAAACTGACTATAATTGTTGAAAAGTCGACAAAGGTAATGCAAATCGAGAGAAGAACAAAATATGTTCACATATTTTTTGTTTCGAGATGCAGCTTACTTTCTAATTTACTTAAAAGGTACAATGAAAAAATCTAAAAATCCACTTTTTTGTTGATTTTAAATGAAGAACGTATCTTTTTTATGCTTGCGCAGGGGGTGTACGCATCATGGTAAAACACAAGTATTTCATTGTCGGATGCAGCTTTTTCGAGTATTTCGGCTTTTCCGTTATACGAAAGGGTGGGGAAGAGGTCGTATGCCGAGATACGTTCCGCAACAATATGTGAAGCCAGCGGAATAATATCACCCGGAAATACGACGGTTGAACGGCCGTCTTTTATGTATGCCGCTATCTGTCCGGTCGTATGTCCGTCGAATATCCGCATATGCAGGCTTTCGAACGGAGCTGTCGTACTTTCCGCCAACCGCAGTAATCCTGCTTTGTCAAGAATTTCGGTGTTTTTCGGCATGAAAGATTCCGCTTCGAGAGGATGCGGGTTCCGTTCGTTTTCATATTGTGCGCGACTGACCCAATGAAGTGCGTTCGGGAAAACAGGTTCGTATGTGCCGTCCGATTTTTTTTGTACTGCAGCCCCGCAATGGTCGAAATGCAGATGCGTAAATATAACATCTGTAACATCTTCCGGCTTTATCCCTTCCTGACGAAGGGCTTCGCAAATATCTTTCGTATCATGAAACTGATAGTAAATGGCAGGAGATTCTTTCAGCCTGTCCTGACCCACGCCCGGATCAACAACAATTACGTGCCCATCGTCGGTTACGACAAGACCTGCATGCATGGCAAGCACACAAAGGTTGCGCTCGTCGGCTGGATAGCTCCGGCTCCATGTCACCTTAGGTATAGCGCCGAACATCGCTCCGCCGTCAGCAAAGAAGTATCCTGTGTTTATCAGTTTAAACATACTATTGTTAAGTTAACTATGGAATGATGTTTTGAAAATCTTCTATCCATTTGTATATGCATATTGTAATTTTTAATTTTAACTCTTAACTTTTAACTTTTATAGGGTTTTCCTCTTCATGAAACCTTCCCGCGAGGAAAGTAAGTAAACTGCTTATCTGCTTTATACTTTCAGTAGTGTTGTTACTGACCTCTTTACCTTGCATCTTTAATAATAGGTACCCGTAAACAGCTGTAAAGCACGTTTCGATTTCGGAGACATCGCTGCCTCCCGATTTTGAGCGTAACTGCACTATTGCAGGCAAAGCTTTGTAGTACAGCGCACCGTAAACTGTTTCCTGCGGCGATTTCAGCAATTGCAGATGCAATTCGGCAAGCTCTTCCATAACATTAATATTTATCCTGATATGCCCTTTTTCTGTCACACTTTCACCGTGCATCATGTCAATCAGCTCGCTGTACCATTGTCGTATCTCACGTTTGATATCTTCCGGTTGCGTGTATTGCGAAATGACGCGCTTTTCAATTTCGTCGGCATCAAAACCGCAAGCCCGTATCAGGTCTTCGACCTGCCACATATAAATAAGATATTCAAAGATATTCTCTTTCCTTTTTTGTCGTGCCGTAATCATCGTACAATAATATTTTTGGACTGCAAAGATACAATAATTATAAAACAGGAACATATATCGGAAAATTTATCTAATTTTGCACTCCCTAAAAATGTTTTTTTATGAGAACTGTACTTGTTACGGGCGCTAACGGGCAATTAGGTATTGCTTTGCGCAATATACTTGATGGTTTAGACGGCTTTGAGTTTTATTTTACGGACGTTGATACTCTTGATATATGCGATAAAGCGCAGGTTGATGCTTTTGTAAAATCGCACTGCATTGATACAATTGTTAATTGCGCTGCTTATACTGCGGTAGATAAGGCCGAAGATGAAGTAAAAATTTGTATGCGGATCAACTGCGACGCAGTCAGATATTTAGGCGAAGTTGCTGCATCTGCCGGAGCAAAAATTATTCATATATCTACAGATTATGTATTCGACGGATGTGCTGTAAGTCCTTACCGTGAAGACGAAGCAACAAACCCTTCTTCTGTTTACGGTGCATCAAAGCTTGCGGGTGAGCAAGCGCTATTACAGGTATGCCCGGATTCAGTCATCATTCGAACAGCATGGCTTTACTCTGAGACAGGCAGCAATTTTGTGAAGACGATGCTACGCTTAGGCAAAGTACGCGACACCTTAGGCGTTGTTGCGGACCAAAAAGGAACACCCACCTATGCTGGTGACTTGGCAGATGCGATAAAAGTCGTGTTGATGTCGGAAAAATTTGTGCCGGGTATATACCACTTCACAAATGAAGGGGCATGTACATGGTTCGATTTTGCAGTTAAGATATTTGAGTTGTCAGACATAAAATGCAACGTGAAGCCGCTTACAACAGCCGAATATCCCACTCGTGCCAAACGTCCCGCATACAGTATCCTCGACAAATCAAAAATAAAAGATACATACAGTATACAAATCCCGGTTTGGGAAGACAGCCTTATAAATTGCTTGCACAATTTAAATGAAAAGTGAAAAGTGAAAAGTGAAAAATGCCGAGTGTGAGGTATTATAAACGATTAATAATAAAATAAAAATGTCCTTACAGGAAGAAATAAAACGCCGTCGTACGTTTGCGATAATAAGCCACCCGGATGCGGGAAAAACTACATTGACCGAAAAGCTATTGTTGTTCGGAGGAGCTATTCACGTGGCAGGAGCCGTTAAGTCGAACAAGATACGCCGTACGGCTACGTCCGACTGGATGGAGATTGAGAAACAACGCGGTATCTCTGTTGCAACGTCAGTGATGGCATTTGATTACGAGGGGTATAAAGTGAACATCCTTGATACTCCGGGGCATCAGGATTTTGCGGAAGACACGTTTCGTACGCTTACTGCTGTAGACAGTGTAATTATCGTTGTTGATGCAGCTAAGGGTGTTGAGGCACAGACGCGAAAACTGATGGAAGTTTGCCGCATGCGCAAGACCCCTGTGATTGTCTTTGTCAATAAGATGGATCGTGAAGGTAAAGACCCGTTCGATCTGCTCGACGAGATTGAGGAGGAGCTTCAAATAAAAGTGCGTCCGCTGAGTTGGCCGATCGATATGGGGCAGCGCTTTAAGGGTGTTTATAATCTGTACGAACAAAAACTCGATTTGTATATGCCAAGCAAACAGACCGTCACGGAAAGTGTTGAGTTTAAGAATATAAACAGTCCTGATCTTGAAAAACATATAGACTCTGTCCTTGCTGACAAACTTCGTGCAGATGTAGAACTTATAAACGGAGTTTATCCTGAATTTAATGAAGATGTATATTTAAGCGGAGATGTGGCACCTGTTTTTTTCGGATCGGCGTTGAACAATTTCGGTGTGCGTGAACTGCTCGATTGTTTTGTACGCATTGCGCCATCACCGCGTCCTGTCCAAACGATTGAGCGTAAGGTTATTCCCGAAGAAGAACGTTTCTCCGGTTTTATATTTAAGATACATGCCAATATGGATCCTAACCACCGCAGTTGCATTGCTTTTGTTAAGATATGTTCCGGACGTTTCGAGCGTAACGCCAACTACAAACATGTCCGTTTCGGAAAAATGATGCGTTTCAGCAGTCCGACAGCATTTATGGCGCAAAAAAAAGAGGTGGTTGACGAAGCATTTGCAGGAGATATAATCGGCCTGCCCGACACAGGGAATTTTAAGATAGGTGATAGCCTGACTGAGGGTGAAGACCTGCATTTCAAAGGGCTGCCGAGTTTTTCGCCCGAGATGTTCAAATACATCGAAAACGCAGATCCTATGAAAGCGAAGCAGCTTAACAAAGGAATAGACCAGTTGATGGACGAGGGTGTTGCACAGCTGTTTGTAAATCAGTTCAATAACCGCAAGATAATTGGAACGGTAGGCCAGCTGCAGTTTGAAGTTATTCAATACCGACTGTTAAACGAGTATGGCGCACAATGCCGTTGGGAGCCTATTAGCCTTTATAAAGCATGCTGGATAGAAAGCGATGACACCGTAGCATTAGAAAATTTCAAAAAACGCAAGGCACAATATATGGCTTTAGATAAGGAAGGTCGTGATGTATATCTCGCCGATTCATCTTATGTATTGACCATGGCACAACAGGATTTCCCTTCCATAAAATTTCACTTCACCTCGGAGTTTTGATTTTAACCAAACTTGTGTTAGCGTATGTTAAATTAATATTTCTTACATAAAAATCGTATAAATATATTTTTGTATTCAAATTTTATATTATCTTTGCACGGTTTTGTAATGAAAATGCGAAAAAACACAATGATTTATTGAATTAAATCATTAATAATCAATACAATAATTATGAGAGAGAAAAAATCACTTTTGGTATGTAGTGCGGCATTGTTTTTGCTGTGCAGTTTAATCGTAATGGGGCAACAGGGGGTGTTGTTACCAAAAAAAGCTCAAGAGCAACAACAACATGAGCATGAACATGAATGTGGTGCTGCTTGTGATCATAATCACAATGCAAATGCTTCTGGGAATATAACATGGTTGAAGTTTGATCCTGTATCGTCACAGGCAATTGTTATACCGCAACAGTCTGCTCCAATTGCTCCTAGACGTGGGGAAGTTTCGAATCCAAATAATCCGAATCCTCCCGGTCCTGATTTTACTAGCGTGAAACATATTCACGGTCCAAGTGATGTGAATGTTATTTTCGGAGCGGGAGAATCTTCTGCTATTGATGCTGGTTCTGTTGAATGGCCTGCAACCGGAGGGATAATTTTCCAGAAATCAATTCTTTCGCCAACAGATTATCCGTCAATTTTGCTTGGTAGTAAATGGTCGAAAAATGCGGTCGTTTCGTTTACGGATAATGATGGTTCAGCTCTCGGAGAATTATACGATGTTAAGTTTTATAACGCTGTAAGTCAGCAGAATAGCGGTAATGGAGCTTATGCTTCTGCTTGGGGAGGGCCTAGTCATTCTCCTGCTGGACCAATTTACACTCCTAAAGCTACTGTGTATACGGATATTGTGACTAATTCTAATACTGGTCCCGCTACTACTTCTGTTCGATTATATTCACACACATTGCCTTATGTTCAAGCGAAAGATGCTTTGTACGCAAATAATCCTAATTTTGTGTATACAAATCTTGGTGCTTTACAGACTGCGGCTTGGGCAGCGCTTGTATCTAAAGTAGGTACGTCTTCATTAGATAATGCTACAGCTCAGGCAAGTACATATCGTATTGATGGAATGTCCGGCAACGGAACAATATTTTCTCCACTTAAAATAGCCGATCCTAGTAATACAGTATATGATCTTATTGGTAAATATACATATTATGTACCTATTTATTATCATTTAAATCCTTATCAGATTCCTATTCAGACATTCTCGTTTGACGGTCAAGCAGCTAATTCACTTTATACTTCAACAAAGGATACATTGGCTAAAGATGATGGCGAAGAGTTGATCGTTCGCTTATCAGGTGATGTTGCTTATAGTGACTTTATTAATACTCATATACCTGCCAAAAAATATTATCGCCCAACTACTTTATTATTGTCCGGCACAAATACATTTGACAGTGTTGCACTTTCTGATGTAGAATGGTATGCCACAATACTTAAAAGCTCTCCATACACGACTCTTCCACATGAAAACCTGTATGGTAATTTTGGATATAATTGCGGTCACTTTAGTGGCTATTTTTCTTATCAGAGAGATAATTTCGTTTTTGATACCACCTATGTGGGTTCAGGGCGTTTTGTTGATGCTGCTGTTCGTATATTGGATAATTCAGATGTATGTGTAACAGGAAATGTGGTGAGTACAGCGACTTTGACAACCTTAGGTGCTGCTTTGGATGAAAAAACATCGACTGTACTTGTATTGCCCGGCTTGGACGATCCACAAAGCAATAGGTCTAATTTTCGCTTAAAGATAGGTGGTAATGCAAATATACTCCATACTCAGGATAGTGGATCATATGTGCTTAGTGGCACTTATAATCCATTATATGATAAATATTTGTATAGTGATGGAGGAGCAGCAGCAGCTGGTCCGGCTTTCCCTAGATCTCAAAAAGAAATTAAATTGACAGAAGGTGCTACTGGTTATACGGAAGTTTCCGGTTTGAGTAATTATGACCATCCACGTGAAATCAGAACGCTTACAGATTTTACTAAGACAGCATATACTAATATGCCTTTTTCCTCAACACGTGGTTCTGTATACGGTGTTAGAGGTAATTATGGCGGTAACACGAAAATACATACAACTGATGTTGATAATAACAACACTACAAGTATTATTGAAATTGGCCCAAATACAACTGGTCAAAACTTTTTCAATATATACTCTGGAGGAATGTTGAAGAACTTCCGCTCTGCTTGCGTTGCGGCTTGTGATCCTTTTCCAACTACTATTGGGCTAAGTGATGGTTCTGCTCCGGTCTTTACAATAGACACTGCTGATCCATTATATATTATAAGTGATGCAAACTGTTGCGGCGCAGGAATAGTAGTTCGTGGAACTACCGGACTCGGCGGTAACGGTGGTGTCGCAAGTATTAATAATGCCGTTAATATTGCAACAGGAACCGGTGATTTACATATGCAGGCGATTCAATCTATCAGGTTTGATGCAGACGTTAATTTCGCTCATACTTCCGATATGGATAATGAAGTAAAAATTCTTTCTGACAATAGCTATATATATGTAGGAGGAGATCTTAGTTTTACTAATGCTATCAAAGCTCATTTTACAATGTGGGCGAAAGGGCCTGTAGATGCTAACCGCGGTTTTACCGATTTGTCGTGTATAACAGGTACAGGTGCAGTTAGAATTGACAGAGATGTAACAACTGCATATACAACAGCATCTGACAGCGGACTTATTCTGTTCCGTTCGGAAAATGATGATGTGTTGATTGGTAGAGATTTTAAATATACAAATACTTCCGGTAAAAATGAAAGCGGTGAGTTAATGATACAAGCCGGACAGGATATTCGTATTGACAGAGATGTTGCTTTGAATCAAGACGGACAACGTTCAATGTTATTCGAAGCACAAAGAACAATCGCTTTTGGTGGTGAGTTTAATGCAACTATTGGCGCTGTCGCCGGCAATATGAAAAATGGCGACCTTACTATTAAGGCCGGTTATAGTAATTTCTTGCCGACGGCAGATGTTAAATCACCTCTAAATAATCCGACTTATTGGACCGGCGCGTTGTTGCCGTTCTGTGTTACCGATACTATAGAGAACCGCTTGGTTAACCAAGATAACACGACAACAGGTGGTGACATATGGTTTGCCGGACCTGTAAATATTGCGTTAACTCCTGCATTGTCAGACTCGGTTGATACATACATCCGCGCATACAACACAATTCGCACTGATGCCGACTTCAATCATTCATTAGCAAGCACAAGCAAGTATTCTACCGGCGCTGTTGTTGATACGACGATGAAATTTGCAGAAACAGGAAATATTGAAGAAATGACCGCCGGAGCGGTAAAGTTTGATATAAGCACTAATGACTCTGTATATTTCTTGTTACAGGCAGGAAATAAATTAGGCGATCCATGCGGGATAACAGCATGTGTAGTCGATAATAATTGGCATGGCAACATATTGTTTGATGTCAATAAATCACTTACCATAAATCATGCCGGAGTAGGTAAGACGCTTATATCAGCATCAAGAGATATCGAAAATCAGTATCAAGCTAATTTCAATTTTAACTATACAAACACAAATCTTAGAGATAAAGATAGCCTGTTTATTACTGCGGGACGCCATATTGAAGCAAATGCTATGTATCGTTTTGATTATCCTGCAAACGGGGATATTACAAGCGATATCATTATGAGAGCAGGACATCAGGTGGGAGGTTGTGTTTTCACATTGTGTAAAGCAGCCGAAGCACCGTCTAATTATGGAAATGAGAATGGTCTCGATAATATATTTGCAAGAGGCGGATTTGGTCATGGAAGTATATTTACGTTTGACTCTGTTGAATTTAACTATGACGGTAAAGGTGATATTCTGATGACAGCCCTTAACGGTAAGATCGAAAGCTATCCTTATAATGGTCATGGCAGGAATTACGATAATACTCATGATGCAAAGATTACATTTAATCATGGCGGAGACGGTGTTACCCGTTTGGAAGCAATAGATATTAAACTTCATGATGTAATTGAATATATTGCAGAAGACAATGGTATGTCTACGGGCAAAAACGGTCAGTTTTATATGTCCGCTTACGACTCGATTCTTACACGCAATCTATATTACACTAATCTAATTGATACAGGTAGCGTATTTATTACAACAGATAAATACAAACTGACATCAACCACCTGTACGGATTATAATGTAAATACCGGAGGAGAAGGTATCGTTCATGGAAATATCGTTCTTGGTTATGGTGCTGATTGCGTACAACCCAACAATCTGAAGGACTCAATCTTCTTTAATTTTGGTGTTGACGGCGAAACCGGTGTGACTAACAGAACAATCGGATCAAATGTATATATCAAGGCCGGATATGAAGGATACAAAGATAACCGTATAACAGGACAATTAAATGCTGCATTATTTAACGGTCATCCGAAAGACATTGGTAAAGGTTACGGCGGAAATATTACATTTGATTATATCAAAGCAAATATGGTGGAAGGAAGTGGTAATTCATCAGGTTATATGGAAATAAGCACTCCTAACGGAAATATCTGGGGTAAGGACTCTATAACATATAATGCGTATAAAGGAAACTTGAAAGTTGATGCCGGAGACGGTTCTTATGAAGATATCAGCCGTCAGGTACGTTGGGATGTTGATCCTACCAGCACGAAAGGAAAAGGACATGAGCAAATGCTGAATACTCTGGTACCGGCTAATTGTTCACATCCGGGTGAATGGCGTACAGGTAATATAATGATGAAAGGCGGTAGCCTTAATTTTAACGATGATACAGGTAATGCTACATTCCGCACTCGCGAAGGATTCATTGACACATATGATGCATTTACTGTTAATGGTATGAAAGGTACTTTGCTGAAGTACGCTGCAATGGATAATCAAGCCAAAGGTCGTGAAAATAACTGGGGTGACGTCAGCGAACGCGATTTCAAATACAATCCTGTTACAAACAGTGGTAGTGTATTCTTCGGAGCTGATGATAATATTATGATGAACTATGGTAATAATAACCTGCTTTATCCTCAATATGGTACACTTAATGCGAACAAAATGGGATATCCCGGAGGTTATGAATTTTCTACAGGTACGACCAATCCATTTACGGGAACATGGTTTGCTAATCCTATAGCAGGTATGTGTTTCGCAAAATATAATGTAAATGAAGACGGATATATGTGGTACCGCAAACCTAATTATTGGGCAAGCAAGCTTCATAAAATGTATCGTGGAGGAAACGGACAGTCAACAACCGGTGACTGCGAAACAAAATCAAACGGAGCACGCAATCTTGACTTTAACTTCGATAACGGTAATACCTCAGGCGGACTTGCTGTGGTTGCAACAAACTATATTGATATGTTCACTAAATTTAATTATTTAGGAGGTACAGGTACGGGTATCGGCGGAATGAGTAGCCTTCACTGGGAAAATGTTGCCGGTTACGGTTTATTTATTAAATCACAGTTCTTAGGTACAGGTGCGAACCAACCCGAACAACGCCGTGCAACTTGTGTTGATTGCGGTGATACGGAAAGTCGCCCTATTCAAGGCAGAGAAGGTGGTTCCGTTTCAACAAACGAAATGACATATATAGGTTTCCATGATGATGCAAGAATACATACACATCAACAGAAGTCATTGCTTGACGCTCCTGTAATAGAATTTTTCGGACATGCAGAAATTGATGCATATACGAAAAATGCTAATCGTGGCTTAATAACTCTTAAGGCCGACAGCCTTATATTCCACGACAGCGCTATCTTCGACGGAAACGTACAGTTGTTGCCTCGTACAACAGGTGCTCAACGCACAAGCGATATGCGCTACGGTGTTATCAACGATGACGGTCCGAGCAGAAAGTTCTATTCACATTACGGCCCCGCAATCGAAATGCCCGACCGCAATACTCCGGTATTGGAGCTTGGATACCAAAGATGCGTAGAACCGAAAGGATACGGTCATGACGTACCTAATTTCCGTTCTTTGAACGATCTTGAGGCTACACCGTATGTTGGAGGCGATATTA
>JGI994J12354_10004635_pt1 | contig 12249 bp, 16 predicted proteins | sample IntmicLarv3ML3BL_FD_12354 | JGI IMG/M metagenome (IMG submission 12354) | reverse complement strand
AAGGGAGCTGTTTTTTTAATGCAATTAACAAACAAAGAAAAATTAGAAATGTGTTTAGAACATTTAAAAGATGGAAAATCACTTTCACATATATGCGAAAGATATAAATACAAATTTAGATGTTTACAATTTTGCATATTCAGTAATCAATTAAAGGTAAAAGCACCAAATAGCATTATAATTATTTGGTGCTTTTAATAATTTTAATGGTAGAAACATTTAAAAAAATTGAATAATAAGATATAATAATAACAAGGAGGGATAACTTATGACTGATAAAGAATATATGAAAATAGCAATTGAAATATCAATGTCAGCACCATATCCTTATGGAGCAATAATTGTTAAAGATAACAAAATAATTGGTAGAAGTGATGCAGATACTCCAGTATCAAAAAGTGGTTTTTCTCACGCAGAACTTATTGCAATAGAAGATGCAATGGGACATCTTGGGGGTCACTTATGTGCAGAAGGTGGTAAAGGAGCAACTATATATTCTTCTTGTGAACCCTGTGCTATGTGTATGGGAGCAATACTTTATACTGGAATTGAAAAATTAGTTTATGGTGCCACTTTAGAAGATTCAAAGGAATGTGTTAACGAAATTTTATCAAAAGCAAACAAAGTTGCTGAGGCTTGTACTAATAGAAAAATTAAAATTGTACCCAAGTTTGAACGCGAAGAAGCAGTAAAAGTTTTAAAGTATTGGAGGAATAATAATTTATGAAAATAATATCTACTAATCCTGCAAATAATTTTGAAATAATTGGTGAAGCCGAGGAAACCACAAAAGATGAAGTGCTAAAAAAAGTATGTTTAGCAAGAACAGTTCAAGATGAATGGCAAAGTTTAGAACTAACTAAAAGAATTAACATACTGAAGAGTTTATATATTGATTTAGATAATAAAGCAACTGAAATTGCTAACTTAATATCATTAGAAATGGGTAAACCAATCACGCAATCAGAAGCAGAAGTAAAATCAACATTAAGTAATATAAAATGGGATTTGGATAATGCTGACAGAATACTTTCTCCTGAAACAACTTTTGAAAGTGATAAAGAAACACAAAAAGTATTTTATGAGCCTAAAGGACTTGTTGTTTCTATTTCACCATTCAATTATCCTTTTTCTCTTTGTTGTGCAATAACTATGCAAAATTTAATTGTAGGCAATGTTGTTATAAACAAACCAGATCCAAACACACCTTTACTTTATAAATTATTAGAAGAAATATTTGACAATTCAAAATTACCAAAAGGTGTTCAACAGTTTATATTTGGTGGAAAAGAAATTGGAAGTTTTCTAGTTGAACAAGATATAGATATGATTTGTTTTACTGGTAATACAAAAACAGGAGAATATTTATATAAAGTTGCAGCAGACAAAATGATTTCAATAACAATGGAACTTGGTGGCTCTGCTCCCGGAATTATTTGTGAAGATGTCGATTTAAATTCTGTAATTGAAGGTGTATTTAAAAAGAAATTTTCTAATACAGGTCAATTATGTCATTCATTAAAAAGGCTAATAGTTCATGAAAATATATTTGATGAAGTAGTAAATAAATTAATTGATATTGCGAAAAAACAGGTTTTAGGAAATCCATTAGAAAGAGATACAACATTAGGGCCTCTTGTTAGTAATTCACAATTAAATACTTTAAAAGAACAGTTTAAAGATGCAGTAGAAAAGGGTGCAAAAGTTGAATGTGGTGGTAAACAGCCTGACAATCTGAAAGGAAGTTATTTTGAACCAACAATTCTTACAAACATAACAAAGGATATGAAAGTATGGACAGAAGAAGTATTTGGACCAATTCTTCCTATTATATCTTTTAAAACGATAGATGAAGCAATTGAACTTGCTAATGATACTATCTATGGTCTTGGAGGATATGTATTTACAACAGATAAAATTCTATATGAAAAAATTAGTAAAAAGTTAAAAACTGGTATGGTAAGTTGTAATAATTTAGCATACTCTGCCCCATACAATCCATTTGGAGGAACTAAGAAATCAGGTTTAGGAAGAATTCGTGGAAAATGGGGATTTCAAGAATTGTGTAATATAAAAGTTGTTACTTTTGAAAAATAAACTTTAAGGGGGAATATATGAAAAATAAAAATGATGTATTGGCAAAAAAGATGCCATTTGCTGAAAAACATCCTAGAATTAATATGCTCTTAGGAATTGTAATTTTAATAATACTTTTGATATTAGCATGGTTCATAATTAAATTTGTTTTTACTTTATCAAGCAATGGATTTAATTGGGCAATAAAAAAGTTTGAAGATATGAGTTCCTCAACTAAATCGTTATTAATTCCAGCAGGTGTTTCAATAATTGTAGTTATAATTTCTTCTATTTGGGCAAAAAAGAGAGAATTTAAATATCTTGTTGAAAGAGATTTAAGAGATAAAAAGGAAGTATCATATAAAAAATTTATTGATATGATATTTGATATTGCTCAAAAAACAAAAGATGGAAAAGAACCAGTTGATAGCAATACTATGAATAAAATGTTTGACTTCTCTAAAGATTTAACTATATGGGGCTCTGATGAAGTAATTAAAAAATGGTCAAGATATAGAAATTATCATAAAGGTACTGATAAAAAACATATACTTTTGATTTTAGAGGATATAATGTTCTCTATAAGAAAAGATATGGGACATAAAAAAACTCTTTTTAGAAGAAGTAAATTAAAGCAAAGAGAATTATTGTCTTTATTTATTAATGATACAGAAAATATAAAATAACGATTGAACTATACTTAATCATTTGTTAATAAATAATATTTATGAGTCAGTAATAGAAAATATTTATAATCATCAATTGTGTTATTTTGGACAAATAAAAGAGATAACAAACGATTACAATTTTTTTGCAGACACGCAAATTTCAAGATTTAATAAGGACTTAATTGAAACATTCGTTACAGCGATTGAACAAATGATGAGTAACGATCAATACAAATTAGATTTCGAATTGATGAAAAGCTCGAATAATAAAAAAACAATAGAGTTAGATATAATTGCAATATATAGAAAGAGTGTTGATTAATTTATGAAGCCAGTAATAAAAAAGGCAACTATATATGATTTAGAAAAAATACAAGAATTAAATCACAAATTGTTTGAACTAGAACACGAATTCTTTGATTCAACTTTAAATGTTGGTTGGACTTATGAAAAAGTTGGCGAAGACTACTTTAGAAAAATGATAAATAATGAATTTGTGTATATTGCAATAATAGATGAAGAAATAGTAGGTTATTTGGCAGGAGATATTTTATCAACAACATATACAAAGTCTAAACTTGCTGAATTAGATAATATGTTTATTATTGAAGAATATAGAAAATATGGAATTGGCTCAATGCTTATAAATGAATTTAAAAAATATTGTGTTGAAAATAGTATAGATGAAATTAAAGTTACAGCATCAGCAAAAAATAAAAATGCTATTAGTTTCTATATTAAGAATGGGTTTGTAGAATGGGATATAACTTTACGATGTAAATTGTGATAATTATGTTCCATTTTTTCTTATTTGTGATAAAATGAATATAGAAATTAACCAAATAAAAATTTCCAAACGTCCTTGACTGTTGCTCCATTTTTTAATGCAATTAGCGAATAAAGAAAAATTAAAAATGTGTTTAAATTATTTAAATGATGGAAAGTCACTTTCACATATATGTGAAAAATATGAATATAAAGATGGAAGTAAATTAAAATATTAGATAAACTTATATAAGCAACACGGAGAAAAAATTTTCATAAATAGAGAGGTTAGAATCTATAGAAGAGATATGAAGTTAATAGCAATAAGCAGAGTAAAAAATATACGAATACTAAAGATTTTAATGGAGGACAAACTTGGTGGGCGATGATTCTAATTCTAGAAGTTGCTAAAAGACAAACTACTTTATAAATTGCATAGAATAATTTCTATGTTTTTTTAAGCAGAACTAAAGTTTTTTTACTGTTTTATGCTATAATTTATATATGGAGTGATTTTCATAATCCTAAAATAGAATATTGGAATATGCATACATTCTCTAATAAGATAATTGAAACAAGCAAACTATCATTATTAAAAGTAAATGATAGTTACTCTGCTAATGATATACTTATAAATATGATTAATTCAAATATTCAATATGTTAAAGATTATTGTCCTTATCTGATAGAATATTTAAAATATATAAATACAAAGAGAGTGTCTGATGAGTAGCAAAAAAAAGAATGTGGAACAAAATGCTTTAATATGTATTAGTTTCTGTGAGAAAATTATTAGAATATTTTTAGGACCTTTTTTAGTTTTTTACTTTATTGGTATATCTGAAAATAGTATTGTTACTATTTCAGTTTATAATCTTATAACTATCGTGGTTTGTACGATTACACAGTTTCTAGTCGCATATATTATAAAAAATAAATTTAAAACGGGAATGTTTAGAATTGGAGTTATAGTCCATTTCATCTATATATTAATAATGGCTTTAATAAATGCACGACATAATAGTAAAGAAATAAATTAAGATAAGAAACGAGGTATTAAAATGAAAATAGGACTTGATATAGATAATGTTGTCGCTAATTTTGATAAAGATATATTAAAAGAATATTTTATTGAAGATAAGAAAAAAAGAAATAAAGGAATTGTTAATAATCAGGCAGAACACATTGTGAAAGGAATGTTTGATTGGTCTAAAGAAGAACAAGATGAGTTCTTTAATAATAACATGGAACGAATAGCAAAAACTTTAGAGCCAAGAGATGGTGCTAAATATTACATGAATAAAATGATTGATGATGGACACGAATTATATTTAATATCTAATCGAGTGCATCCACATTATAATAATCCATTTGAAGTTACAGAAAAATGGTTAAATGAAAAAAATTTGAAATATACAAAATTAATATTATCAAAAACAAAAAATAAAAGTTTAGAATGTAATCAATACAATATTGATATAATGTTTGATGATTCAAAAAGCAATTGTCAAAAATTATTGGATTCAAAAATTAATTGTTTTCTTATGAAAACTAATTATAATAATGCAGAAAATTGTGGATTACCTTTTGTATTAGATTGGAAAAATCTTTATGAAATAGTTTGTGATGAAGCAATAAAAATGGAAAAGGAAATTCATGTTATTTTAGATACAGATACAAATAATGAAGCTGATGATCAGTTTGCTTTAGCATATTTATTGAAATCGAGCGAAAGAATAATATTAGATGCTATAACTATTGCTCCATATAGTCATGAAAATGATATTAACATTGAAGATGGATTAAATAAGAGTTATAAAGTTTGTGAAAAAATATTTGAATTATTAGATATTGAAAGTGAAAATAAAATATTTAGAGGATCAACAAACTATTTAAAGAATGGATATGATGAAGAAACAGATGCAATTAAACGAATGGTTGAAATCATAAAAGAAAATGATTCAACTACTATTATTGCAATTGGAGCATTTACTAATATTGGAATATTACTAAAGAGACATCCTGATTTAAAAAGTAAAATTAAAATTGTATGGCTTGGTGGACATAACTGTCTATCTGGAGATAATAAAGAATATAATTTTAAACAGGATCTTGAAGCAAATAGAATTGTATTTGAAAGTGGTACTAACTTAACCGTTATTCCATGTAATGGTGTAGCAACTAACTTAACTACTTCAATTTATGAATTACAAAATTATTTTGATGTTGATAGAGGACTAGGAAAATTCTTGTATGATAGATTTTATAATGATGGAAAGCATGGAATAACTGAAAGAAGAGTTATTTGGGATATAAGTGCTATTGGTTATGTTATTAACCCTTATTGGTTTGAGTCATTTAAGATTAGATGCCCTAAAATTAGTGATGAGTTAAAATATATTGAAAGTGATTTTAAACATGAAATAACTTTTGTTAATAAAATAAATGTTAATAAGTTATATGAGGATATGTTTAATAAGATTGGTGATTTTAAGTGAAAATGACAAGTGATGATGCGTTAAAATTATTAGATAAAATAGAAAAGGAAATTGGTTCTAATCATTGGATTAATCATTCTAGATGTGTTGGAAATGCTGCAGGTATAATCGCAGGTAAATTAAGTTTAGATGTTGATAAAGCAAGAGTTCTAGGATATATTCATGATATTGGAAAGTATATTGATGGGCATAAAAATCATGTTATGAAAGGGTATAATTATATTAAAGAGCTAGGGTATGATGATGAATATGCCAATATATGTTTAACTCATCCTTATTTGAATAATGATGTTAATTGTACTGCAGGAGGAATACCTAGAGGTATTTTATTTAGAACAGAATTCATTAAAAAACATGAATATACAATATATGAAAAAATTATAAATCTATGTGATTTAATGTGTACAGATGTAATTATGAGTGTTGATAAAAGATTAATTGATATAATGATTCGCATAGGTACATTTGAAAATACTCAATATCATATACAAGAAACTTATAAGCTTAAAGAATATATAGATCAATTATTAGGGTTTAATGTATATGATTTATTTCCTGATATAAGTAACAATTTATAATTTCAAAAAAAGTTAAAGAATAGGAGGGGAATGTTATAAAAGAAGAATTGTATAATGTTAATTATATGCCCTTATCAAGTGATTCTAAAATTCGAAGTGCACAGGAAAAGTTATTAAGAGGCGAAGAATTAAGCATTGGTGATAAAGTAATACTTCGTGGTGATTATGTGAGATTCAATATTGATGGTTATGATTTAAAGTGCGATTGTGTTTATAGGTCCATTAATGAAAGTACATTGAAATCATATCTAGAGACTGGTTTTGTTTATGGAACAGCAGAAGATGATGAGTATCAAGAGTATCAAGAAAATGGGCAAACGTATAACAATAATCGTGGTGTAGACTGGTATTTGGGTGGAGCAAGCTTAAGATATGGCAATATTGTTATTGAGTGTCCTGCTGATAAAAGATTTTTTATTCCTGCACAAGATAATGGGAATGGAACATCAAGCCATCCAAATGTAAGACATATGAAATCATCAGGTTTTAAAAATCCTGTTCCCATGAATATGGTTAGAATTATTAAACAACCTAGTTTGATAATTGATAATGATGTTTTCGAATTAAATCAAAATAGTGGTCATAAAATGTAGACATTAAGAGCTTTATATTAATGTTTTTTGAGAAGAGGTTAGATATGAATATAAAAGAAAAGGCAAAACAATTTGCAATTGCTGCGCATAAAAATCAAATAAGAAAAAACGAGCCAGATAAACCAATGATTATGCATCCTATAAGTGTTGGTATGTTATTAGAAGAATATGGATATGATAATGATGTGGTTGCTGCTGGATATTTACATGATGTAGTTGAGGATACAAAATATACAATAGAAGATATTGAAAAAATATTTGGTCCTAATATTGCTAATTTAGTAAAAAGTGCATCAGAACCAGATAGGTCATTATCTTGGACGTTAAGAAAGCAGCATACTATAGATGTGACTAAAGAATTATCTTTTGAAAACAAAATGGTTGTGTGTGCAGATAAAATCAATAATTTAGAAGATTTAATGATATTGTTTCAAAAAACAGGTATTAGAGATTTTTCTTGTTTTAAAGAGGGAGAAGAGCAACAAAAATGGTATTATACAGGAGTGTATGAAAGCCTTGTTTTTAATCAGGATAGTGAACTTCCAATTTTTCAAAGATTAAAACATGTTTTAGATGTTGTGTTTTATGATAAAAAAAACGAATACTTAGAAGATTTATTTTCATCTGACATAAATTATTATAAATGTTTAATAAGTTTGCATGCTCAAAAAATGGAACTTAAAAGACTAAATAATTTATGTAGTTTTTCTAAACCTTTTGTTATTGAGTTTTGTGGGACACCTAGAACTGGAAAAACGACCATACTAAATAATTTATATGATTTTTTTAAAAAAGGTGGTTTTTTTATTAGTTTGATTGAAGAATTAACTACTTCAGTTTATTATAAAGAAACATTATTGCCTCAAATGAAAGATGCATCAATTGAGGAGGTTAATTTTGAAATTATTAGAGAAACTGAAAAGCAGCTTCGCGAAGCTATATCTAAAAAAGGCGAAATCATTTTAATCGATAGATCATTAAATGATAGGTTTATTTGGAATCATAGAAAATTTGTAAGTGGTGATATGACAGAGAAGTCATATAAACAAGCCACGGAACATTATTCAGTTGTTTCTAAGGATTTAATTGATATGTTGGTAATTGGCTATACAGACCCCCAAACGGCTTTAAAAAGAGATTATATGAATAGTTTAGCATTGGAAGAAAGAAAGTTTTTAAAATACCTTAATATTGATGAATATAATAAAAGCATGCAATATTCAATGGATATTTTTGAACATAGTGTAAATGTTGTTTATAGATTAAATACTACGGATATTTCTCCAAGAGATTCTTCTGTATTAATTGCTGAAAATATTATGTCTGTAATGAGAAAAAAATATATTGAAGCATTTAATAATGAGGTTAATAAATAATTTATTTACTTTAGATATAAAATAAGGGAAACTTAAATTAGTAAGTTTCCCTTAAATAATCACAGACAATATCTAATTCAACACCTCTTGATCCCTTAACTAGGATTAATTTTTCATTAATGTTTTTTGTTTTTAGATATTCTATAACTTGCATATTATCATCAAAGTAGCTAGCACCACTTATTTTGATATGTCTCATATCTTTGCCAACAAGAATTATTTCTCTTTTGATTATATTGACAATATATTCTTTTAAATCTTTATGAATTTTCTTTGAATATTTACCTAATTCTTTTATTTCTCCTAAAATTAATATTTTGTCATCATCTAGGTGTGCAAGAATTTCAAGTATGCCTTTGATTGATTCAAAACTTGCGTTGTAACAATCATCAATTAAAGTTATTTTGTTTTTAAGTTTTTCAATACTCATTCGCATATCTGGAGAGCGATAAGTTTTTAAAACTTTTATAATTTCTTCGATTGAAATTCCATATTCCAATCCAACTCTAATTGCTAGGAGAACATTAGTTAATAGATGACCTGGGAGATTGACTTCAACTTCATATATTTCATGGTTGTATTCTAAATTAAATGTTGAAAGATATAAATCACTAATTGCTCCGAATCCCTCAAAATCATTTGCTTTTGTAAATCCACATTTAATTGTTTTAACTGTCGGCGTTATAGTTTCTAAATATTCATCATCTCCATTGACAAATAAAGTAGAATTAGTATCCATTCCATCTAATATTTCTAACTTTGCTTTTAAAATGTTTTTTTTACTTTTCAAATATCCAATGTGCGATGTTCCAATTGTTGTTATAACAGCAGAAGTTGGATTTAGACAATTGGATAGTTCACTGATTTCTCCAAGATGGTTCATTCCAAGTTCAGTAACTGCAATTTCATGTTCTTTTTTTAGATTAAATAATGTTAAAGAAAGACCATAGATACTATTGTAGTTTGTTTCATTTTTCAAAACCTTGTATTTTGTTGATAATATTAATGATATTAACTCTTTAGTAGTAGTTTTTCCAACACTACCAGTTACTGCAATGTAGGGAATTTTGAATTGTTCTTTGTAACATTTTGCAAGTAGTAAAATCGCTGTAGAAGTATCTTCAACTTTTATTAATAAGTTATCACTTGGAATTTTAGGGCGTTCACTAACAACAACTGCTATCGCTCCTTTTTCAAATGCTTCTTTTATGTAGCGATGTCCATTGCCATTACTAGTTTTAATTGCGAAAAAAACATCACCTTTTTCAAGATTTCTAGTATCAATTGATATTTTATTAATTTTTTTATCTTTATAATCTTTATTGCTAGCTTTTGCGTTTGTCCATAATATAATTTCACTAAGTTTCATAATAATCACCTGTATAAAATTATATCACATTACTAAAAAAAAATGCTAATTTAACACTTTTTAACAGTCATTTTCTTCAGAATCAATTGTTTTCCATTCTGTTGTTCCACAGGTTATGCAAACAAAGGGAACTAAAACTTTTAAATCTTTTGGTTTATTATACTTTTCTTCTAACGATACGCAAAGTAGACCTGTCTTTTTGTCAATATATGCGCGTCCTTGAATGCTATCATCACAACTGCCACAGTTTGCACCTTTTAATTTCATATACTAGTATTTCCTTTCCTAGTATGTAGTGTGTGCATTTTTTTTATTATAATTCATCATAACTATCAAGAAAATGTTGTTCTTGATCAGATGAATAGTAACTGATTATTGTTTTAAGGTTAATTTTTTCAGCACTTTTAAAGATATTGTATTCAATATACTTATTTGTTTGTCTAAATGTAGTAATTAGGTTTTTTATTTCTTTACGTTTAGAGTCGTTATCAACTTTTTTAGAAAATGCACAAGCACAGTTGGAAAAGGTTAGTTTATTATATTTTTCCCAATTAATAATTGATTCTTCTTTAACCAAATATAGAGGTCGAATAAGTTCTAAACCATCAAAGTTTTTGCTGTGAAGTTTTGGCATCATTGTTTTAAATTCTCCTCCATACAAAACATTCATTAAAATTGTCTCAATAACATCATCAAAATGATGTCCTAAGGCAATTTTGTTGCAACCTAATTCTTTAGCTTTACTATATAAATAACCACGACGCATTCTTGCGCACATATAGCAAGGTGATTTTTCATTAAGTTTTTCTGCTACTGCGAAAACATCAGTATCAAACATAGTAATTGGAATATTTAACAATTTAGCATTTTCAATTATTTGCTTTTGTGTTTCACTTTTATATCCGGGATTCATTACAATGAATTCTAAATCAAATTTAAAAATGCCATGGCGTTGTAATTCCTGTAAACATTTTGCTAAAGCAAATGAGTCTTTTCCACCAGATATGCAAACCGCAATTTTATCATTTTCACTAATTAATTGGTAGTCTTTAATACCTTTGATGAATTTGCTCCAAATATCTTTTCTAAACTTTTTTATAATACTTTTTTCTATTTCTCTGACTTTTTCCATAATAATCACTTCATTTCAAAGCTATTTTAACAGTTAGTATAAGTTGTGGCAAGTAGTGTAGAAGAAATGAGTAAAATTTGTTATACTTATATTACGTTAATAAGGAGTGAGGTAAAATTGAAAATACCAGTAGGAATTAGTAATAGACATTGTCATTTGAGGGAGGAGACATTTGTAAAATTATTTGGTAATAATGAAATAGTTAATATCAAAGATTTGAATCAACCAGGAGAATTTGTTTCTAATAATAAAGTGGCGATAAAGACTAATGATGGGTATATTGAAAATGTTAGAGTTTTAGGACCATTTAGAAAATATGATCAAGTTGAAATATCTAAAACAGATGCTTTTAAGTTGAAGATAAATCCACCAGTTCGAAAAAGTGGAGATGTTAGTGGAAGTGCAAGTATTACTTTAGTTGGTCTAGTTGGAGAAGTGGAATTGGATGAGGGTTGTGTAATCGCTAATCGCCATATACATTTTAGTCCAGATGAAGCAAAAAGATATAATGTGTCTGATAATCAAGTGCTTAAAGTTAGAATTGACACAGAAAAAGGCGGAGAAATCGATGTTTTTGCTAAGGTTCAAAGTCCATCATATTTTGAATTACATATTGATATGGATGATGCTAATGCATTTTTGCTTACAAATAATGATGAGGTTGAAGTAGATATTTAAAAGTTCTAAATAATTAGAATTTTTTTCATGATATAATAGGATAAATTATTTAAAAGGAAGTGGCAAAATGTCGTTTAAAATAGGAAATATTGAAATAAAAAACAATGTAGTTTTAGCTCCAATGGCAGGTGTGTCAAATCCTGCTTTTATGAAAATATGTGAAGAAATGGGAGTGGGATATGTTGTTAGCGAGTTGATAAGTGCAGAAGCGGTTGTAAGGAGTAATCAAAAGACATTTGATATGTTAAATGGACTTGATAAATTAAATGTCCCAGTAGGAGTTCAAATTTTTGGTTCAAATAGTGAAACTTTAGCAAAAGCCGCCAAAATTATTACAAATTTATATAAAAATGTATTTATCGATATAAATATGGGATGCCCTGTTCCAAAAGTAGCAATTAAAAGTCAAGCTGGAAGTTCACTTTTAAAAAATCCTGATAAAATTTTTGAAATAGTTAGTGCAGTGGTTGCTGCTGTAAACGTTCCAGTTACAGTTAAGATTCGAAGTGGCTGGGA
>JGI994J12354_10004634_pt1 | contig 12250 bp, 8 predicted proteins | sample IntmicLarv3ML3BL_FD_12354 | JGI IMG/M metagenome (IMG submission 12354) | reverse complement strand
CGTATCTTCCGTATCCTACCGTTCCCTCGTTTGTCTCTTTAATGTGGACTATAGGTGCAACCAAAGATGCCGGTGGTTTGAGATTTGTCCGGTCGACATAGCTTGTTCCGTATATACCGATACCAAGCCTTACCATATCGAATTGGGCATATGTAAAACGCTCTATACCCGAAGAATTTAATATGTGTCGCATCGGCTTGTATGGGAGTACGGAGAAGATATCGTCAGACATAGCTATGAATTCGGATATTTGTCCATTGGTAAATTCATTGTGCCTTGAGTCATCGGCAGCGGCAAGGTGGGAGAATACCGATTTAACCTTAAGAGCCGGGTTGTTTAGAAGAAGCTCCTTAAGTTCCCCAATCTTTTTGTTATCGAAGCCTACACGCTGCATCCCCGTGTCGAGTTTTATATGTACAGGATATTCGGCAATACCTTTCCGTTTAAGCTCCTCTACCATGCACATGGCAGCTTCGCTGTTAATTATACTGGGTTCGAGCCCGTACGTTATTATGTCGCTAAAGTTGTCGACTCCAGAGGTGAGTATCATGATGGGCAATTTTACCCCTGCATTTTTAAGTTTTATCCCTTCACACGGGAAGGCTACACCCAAATAATCTGCCCCAAATTCGGTAACCAAATTAGCAACTTCGACATCCCCTATGCCGTATCCGTTGGCCTTTACCAATACGAGCATCTTTGTAGAGGGGTTGAGTTTAGATTTGAAAAAGTTGTAGTTGTGGAGAAGATTTGACCGACAGATCTTTAATTGAGCGTGTTTCATTTGTCGTTATTACTGTTAAGCTTGTTAAAACATTGGCGGCAGAGGGGTTCGTAGCTATCTTTCTCCCCAAGTACAACCAGCTTGTCATCTTTTGTCAGCCTGTGCGAATGGTGGGCAAGATTTCCACACCTGACACATATTGCATGGACCTTTGTAACATATTCGGCGATGGCCATAAGACCGGGCATAGGGCCGAAGGGTTTGCCAAGATAATCCATATCGAGCCCGGCAACTATTACCCTAACCCCGTCTGCCGCTAATTTACGGCACACATCTACTATTCCGGCGTCAAAAAACTGTGCTTCGTCTATACCTACTACGTCAACGTCGCTTGCATAGAGCAAAATACTTGCGGAGGAGTCTACAGGAGTGGATCTTATGGAGTTTTGGTCGTGAGAGACAACATCTTGCAACGAATAGCGTACATCGAGCATAGGTTTGAAGATTTCGACCCTCAGCTTTGCAAAATGGGCTCTTCGGAGCCTGCGTATAAGCTCCTCCGTTTTACCGGAAAACATCGAGCCGCAAACGACCTCGACCCATCCACCGTTTTTTGTGCTTTCAAGAAACATTTTGACTACTTTTGTACTTATGCATCCTATCTTCACTTTCTTAAAACAAAGATAAAAAGTTAATATGGTTAACAGTAATAAAATTTCGGAAATTAAGATTATACTCGAAGGTTTATTGAAAGATATTGATTCTTTGAGTGAGACGGAGATGATATCGCACCTTAAATGGGAAGATATCTTTACCAACATCGATATGGTTAAGCAAAAACTCAACTCTATGAGAATAGAACAGGATAGAGGTTTTATGAGAGAAAAAGAGCAGGAGATAAGGGCTTTAAGCAAGACGATAGCAGAATTGAAGAGCGCTATTGCAGATAGGAGTGTAACTAGTGTGGTTGCGAATATAGTTGCAGATATGGATGCTACCGATATGATTGTAGATAGAGATGCAACCAGCCTGACTACAGATAGAGGAGTAGCTAGTGTGATTACAGATAGAGGAATAACCGGAGTGGTTGCAGATAGGGATACTACTATTTTGGATGTAGAGAGAGAGGATATATATGAGGAGTTTGAGATAGAGTTGATAGATGAGGATATCGATATGCCGGAACCGGAGTGGATGCTCGACGAACCGGGGCCGCATGTCGACTCTCTGAATGAGGCGATAACTCTTAACGATAAGATATGCTTTATAAACGATCTTTTTAAAGGAGATAGTGAGCAATACTATTTGAGCGTCCAGAGGTTGGATGAGTTCTCTCACTTTAAAGAGGCGCTTGAATATGTCAGACGCGCTTTCCCTAATTGGGATGAGGAGTCTCCGGAGGTTTACCGCTTTTATATGATACTTAGAAGAAGGTACGATGAGTAAGCTCTATATAGTACCGACACCGATAGGCAATATGGAAGACATCACCTTCCGGGCCGTTTCCGTTCTTAAAGAGGTTGCGCTTATATTGGCAGAAGATACCAGAACAAGTTCCAAGTTGCTTAAGAGATATGAGATTACAACCCATATGGAGTCGCACCATAAGTATAATGAACATAGAGAGATAGAGAAGATTGCCGATAAGATACTTTCCGGTTCCGATATAGCCCTTATAAGTGATGCAGGAACTCCGGGAATCTCCGACCCCGGCTTTTTGCTTGTTCGGCACTGCCGTGATAGAGGGATAGATGTGGAGACGCTGCCCGGTCCAACTGCTTTTATTCCTGCGCTGGTCAATTCCGGCTTCCCGTTAGATAGATTTGTCTTTGAAGGTTTTCTCCCCCTTAAAAAAGGAAGACAGACCAGACTTAGAGAACTTAGTACGGAGAGGAGAACGATCGTTTTTTACGAATCGCCGTATAGATTGGTAAAGAGCCTTATACAGATGGCCGAATTTTTCGGCACCGAAAGAGAAGTGGCAGTTTCGCGTGAATTAACTAAACTACACGAAGAGAATCGACGAGGAACATTTGCCGAAATGATAGAGTGGTACACACAGCATGAGCCGAAAGGAGAGATTGTGATTGTGGTAAAGGGAGCAGAGTGATTTAGAGAGCGTGTTTTCGAGATTGGTTCGTACATAAAAGGTTGTTTTTATGTGCTAAAACATTGGAGAAGAGTATATAATTTAATATATTTGTATCAGTATAGAATACGTCTCGGCAACCTCAAATAGACTTGGTTGCGCTTGACTTTTGCTATATCTGCATAAATATTTTGAAGTTACGGAGGCGTGGTATGAAGTGGAGAGAGAGACTTTCAAAGAGAGAGGCATCAGGGGTGGTAACCCTTATTTTTACGGTGCTTATAATTCAAGTTATAATATTTCTGTTTAATCTGCCCGACAAGAGGGTGAAGATAGAGAGTATCGGACAGCAGAGTGTTGTTGGAAAAGCTGATAGTGTTAAAAATTTGCAACTTACCGATAGAAATTTTGGAGCGCAACACGGTAGAACGGAGAATGTTGATTTGAATCTTGATAAAGCGAGAGTGTCGGGCAATGGAGGTAATATATCGGCAAGCTCAAAAGCGATAGAACTATTTGAATTTGACCCCAATATCGTTACGGTTGATGAGCTGGTACGACTTGGACTTACGGAGAAGCAGGCGGCGACCATCATTAATTATCGTGCCAAAGGNGGCGTTTTTCGGAAGAGGGAAGATTTTCTGAAAATGTATGTGGTGTCGGACGAGTTTTACGCAAGGGTAAAAGATTTTATTGTGATATCTGAAAACAGCATGCAAAAAAGGAGTTATCCGATTGAGGGAGCAACAGTGAAAAATGCAGCAAATGAAAATATGACAAATGATGATGCTATAAACAATAATCCTATCAACAATAGTGCAGTGACCAATAATGCAGCAAACGATAGCACTTCTCACAAAAATGGCTTGGATAGTAATATGTTGGGCGAAAATGGTTTAACGGGAAGGCTTTCTAACGGTAAATTCGCCGATAAAAGCGCTCCGGAAAAGAGTTTTCCCCTCTTAGAGATAAACAGAGCCGACTCGCTTGATCTGCTCGACTTGCCGGGAATAGGGCCCTACTACGCTTCGAGGATAATTCGTTTCCGTAACCGTACAGGGGGCTTCATATCAAAAGAACAACTAAAAGAGATAAGCGGAATAGATGAGGAGCGCTACTCTATGTTTGAGGCGAGGGTATATGCCGATACAACTCTTATCTATAAAATCGACCTTAATACTATTAGTGTAGAGGATTTATCTTCAAATCCATATATAGGCACCTATTTGGCGAAAGCCATAATCAGATTCAGAGGGCAATCGGAGAGTACAAATATCAAACTATTGCTGGAAAATCGCATTATTGACCGGCAGCGGTACGAACTACTTAAACACTATTTTTGGTAGGTATATATAAAAAATGCCGGGTTTGCTATCGTCACTTTTTGAGACAATAATCAGTATCTTCTTGTAAGAGGAGAGTCTCTTACCAGATAAATATCACCCGTATTTTGATAGGAGCAGGCTGTCTGCTGGTGTTAAAATCGGACGGATTTAAATAAAATGTCATGCTGCCGGGGGCAAAGGTAAAATCGATTACCTCGCTCCATAGGTACTCTACTCCGGGAGTTCCAGACGGAGCTTTGCATTGTCGTGTATATGGAAGTGGGGTCTTGATCTTTCCGTTAATTCCGGTAGTTTCGATATATGCAACTATGATGGCAAAATTGTAGATAATATCGTCTAGATCATCAACTAAAAAGGAGGCATAAAAATAGTCGCCCGACTCGTCAAGATGCCATTGGTCGATAATAAAATCCTTTTCATCCCAATATGCAGAAGGAATACTTTCTTCTCCCTGAGGTCCCCTAGGCCCTTGAGGTCCCTGAGGTCCCATCGGCCCTTCACACGATACAGCAAATATTGCCATAATGAACAAACAGAATATCTTTTTCATACGCTTTATTGTTTTTATAACTACTCAAAAATAGTAATAAAATCCTATGATTTTGAATATTTCTTGAAAAGTTACATTGATAACCTGAGTATGCGGTATGGAAAATTCCGGAATAGTTCTATATAATATGGGTTAATCATTAAGAGGTTGTCTTATACAACGGATTCTGAGACTTCCGTTATTCCAATTGTAAGAAGAAGCGTATCCGTTGGTCGGATTTACTGTCTGATAATATTCATAGAATACGGGTATCCATGTTGTCGATCGTGTATTTGTCCAATAGTCGTGATCCAGAAATCCAAATTCATCTTTTTGAGATAGAGAGAGTTGACTATATGCTCTGTATATGGCCTCCATGTCTGCTCTTGTTGGCAATATGTCGTTGGTTTGGTTGCATATCATAGAGGCATAGTGCCAATTATTTCCGGTGCCGTCATTGCTGTCTTCTCTTCGTATCCATCCGAATTCCGGAAGATATATATATGGATTCAATTTTTGGGTAAGGGTATAGGTGAGATTTTCATTCAACCCAAAGTCGAGGGTAATTGTGGCTACTCTGTCGGTATCCAAAGTATTTTTATCGTAGCTCGTTTTTAGCATAAGTTTATCATTGCTGAATTCGACCTCTGCTCCGGTAACCCACTCTACATCGGAGGTAACGGCAATAGCGGCTGCCGTATATAGCGACATGGGTAAATTTGTAATCAGCTCTGCCATCATATAATCCCCCAGGCCATCCGGTTCAACGGTAGAGTTTGTTGAACTAAGAGTTGCCAGGACCGGTTTTATAACGATATCTCCCGTTATAAATGCATTGGAACCGTCATTTAGGGTTAATGTCAATGTGAGGGTTTCGGCCGAAGTACCATTCAGAGGTAAAATCTTGTTTGCACCCAATTCATATATGGTGTTTTTAATGCCGCTAACAGGAGTTCCTGCAGAAATATTGGCAAATAGGCCGCTTACATTTCCGGTCATAGTCCATGCTGTGTTTGCTACGATTGTGATGTTATTATTATTGTTGTTGTTATAAGGCCATCCGTATATTTCGGGGAGAGGAGTCCGGAATATGGCATGCCTCTCTTTTTGATATATATATACATTATCCGAAGCGTGCGAACCGACATAAGATATTTCGAACTCCAGATTCAATCCGACCGGCTGTGTAGGGTTATTTAAAGGTTGTGTGGGAGCTATGATATACTCTTTAAGTCCGGATACACTATTAGGACCTTCCGTTATTTCAAAATGGCTCTCGTTATAGATGAGTTCTAAAACAGGATACTTTAATATTATGGGGGAGAGTGTTGCCGGGCTGTATCTTACAAAGATCGTTTGAGCGGAGATGTCATTCCAGAAAGTTAACTCCTTTATGGGATCTCCCGAGTCATCTACGATCTCTATGCCGAAATCTGTTGATGTATTTTGCGTTATTTTAATCGTATGTTTCAGTAATCCTGCCGTAATAGAGATATATCCGATCCGATCNTCTTCTATCTNATTCTCATCAGGAAGTATGGATATCTTCTCCTGTCCGGCNCTATAAGATTCATANCGGCTGAGTTTTAACCAATCTTCACTACTTGAAGCNTTCCATCCTCCCGGGAAATCAGTCGTTATTGTAAGTTTATTATTAGTGTTCAAAGGNGTATGCTCNTCNCGGCTAAATATCCACTTATTTTTATTGAGAGCAAGGTAGTATTTGTCATTTAAGGTAATATGGTTCATCTTCTCTTCGTCCCATTCAAGTATATCGGTGCTCATATTTGAAGATTTACAGTTAAATGCCTCCTCTTCGGTAGTATATCCCCTCCCTTTGACACTTGTAATTTGTACGAAATAACGGTGATTACGCAAAATGTCTCTGTAGCTTTTTCCGTCAGCGTTGAAAAAATCGACACGGTAATATGTTGTATTTTCATCCGTTCCGTACTTTCCCCCTATAATTAGACAGGTTGCCGCCTCATGGCTCTCTACTGCTGCTGACTCAAAAGTGTAAATTGTCCGGCTGATATCTCTTACGGAGAGGAAGTTATATTCTATTGGAGTACTGTGAGTGAGAGTTGCGACATCAGCCGATGCTGCTATAGCCTTTATCTTTCCGTCTTCGAACCCTATTTTGGCGCCATCTGGAATTATATACCCTTCCCGCTTTGCATTCCGGATACCAATACTCTCTATTGTTAGGTTGGAGATATCATTATCTAACTTTACATCTATCCGGGCTACCATACGAAGCACAGGAACTATTACGGTAGAGGATAGAGTATTCCCTAATATTAGCGGTTCACTCTCTCCCCACATCGGAAGCTTCTCATAAGGAGTGGTTGCTACATTCCATTTAACTCCATCTCCATGTACTCTTTTAAGTTTTTTAAATAACTCCTCTTTAGTTATTTCGACGCTTTCATTACCAAGATATGTTCTCAGAAAATCGTCTACTTCGCTTCTTGCATTTGCTATTACGATAAAGGTCTGTCTACGATTTAAAGATTTTACCCTAGCGTTAAAATATTGGATATCTGTCCCTGTATTGTTCCCGTCTGCCGGTCTCCCTACGGTATGGTAATCGAAATTATCATTTTCGTCAAAAGATAGTATATCGAGTGTCTCTATGATATTTTCAACGCTTTCGGCTATCTCCTGCGTAGTGGACTCCTCTTTGGGAATGGGAATGCTGAGTGTTATCATATTCTCGTCTCCCTTCGGTGGAGAGATAATCTCATCGGAGACACACGATGACATGAAGGTCAATGTAGAGGCTATATAATATATAAAGCGCCGGTATTTTCTATGTTTCATCTTTACTATAACTATTTAAAGAGGCGACCCGTCTTTCACGCAACGAATCTTATGACCTTGATTTGCGTCAACTCCATCGGCGTACATATTGCTGTCATGAATCCTGATAGCATAACCATATTGCATCCATGGTATTATTGTTTGGTATCCTTCAGAACTCCAATAATAGTGGTCGTTATTCGGATAGAAATTATATCTGGCTTTTTGTTCAGCGGGAAGGTTGGCAAAAGCAGCTTTCATCTGTTGCAAACTACTGCGATTCGGCAAATAGCTTCCGGAAGGGCAGGTTTCCGATAGCCTTGCATAGTGCCAATTGTTAACTCCTCCGATCTCTCCATTATCATCGTACCTACGTATCCATCCGAAATCGGGCAGATAGATATATGGATCTGCCTTTTGGGTCAAGGTGAATGTCAATTTATTTGCCTGAATATCTTCCAGCCCGAAATCAACGGTAATCACAGCATCCCTATCAAAATCGGATAGATTTTCGTCGTAGGTTGCCGTTAAATAAAAATTGCTGTTTCTAAATACTATTTCCATATTATTAACCCAGGTTTCATTGGAAGTTACGGTAATATGGGCGGCAGTTATGGCCGATTTCGGTAGGTTTGTGATCAATTCTGCCAGAGGAAGATTACTATTGTTTACGGTGTGGTCAACGGTAAGAGCGTTACTGTTGAGTGATGCCTGAACAGCTTGTATTATCAAATTTTTGATATCGGTTCCTGAGCCTTCATTTTTTGTCAATGTTAAAGTAATAATTTCATTTTCACCATTTAGTTGTAGAGTTTTGTTAGCCCCTAATTCATAAATAGTATTACCTGTACCGCTGACAGGTGTCCCTATTCCTACGCCGGCAAACAGGCCGTTTTTATTTCCGATTAGGCTCCATTTTGTATTGGAGAGGATCGATATCTCATTTTTATTGATATTATAAGGCCATCCATATACCTCAGGCAGAGGAGTGTCGAATACGGCATATTTCTCTTTCTGGTATATATATATATTATCGGAAAGACGAGAATCGTCATATGCGATCTCGACCATGGCTTTCACCCCAACTACCTCTCCTATAGCCAGACTCTGAGTTGCGTTCACCTCAAATACTTTTAACCCGGGAACAGATTCGGTGTCGTTTTCGACAATAATGAAACGGGAAGTCCCGTCATCGACCCCTGTAATTGGGAAAAGTTTTAAATTGGAGGGTTCCCGGAATATAGGTTTGTATCTCACAAAAAAGGTATATGTAGCGCTAATGTCACTTCCAAGAATCAACTCGGATAATGGATTGCCGGAATTGTCAACTATTTCGATATCTATATCTGCTAAAGAGGTTTGCATTATTTTAATTATGTATTTCAGACGGCCTGCCACAATGGTAATATAGCCTGTTCGGCTTTGGCCTGTTTCGTTTTTTGATAGGATAATATCTGTTTGCGTTGTTCCTGCGGAGGCAGAATTGTTCATATTGAGTGACAACCAATCTCCGATACTGCTGTATTCGGCGATCCATCCGTCGGGATGGTCGGTAGTTATTTCCAACTTGTTGTCGCTACTCTCTATGGTACGCTCTTCACGAGGAAAGATCCACCCATTCCTATTCACAGAGAGGAAATATTGACCGTCAAAAATTATCGAACTCATAACTCCCTGATCCCATTCTAGTATATTTATCTTAAGATTTTGAGATTTACTGTCAAACGCCTCCTTTTCTGTGGAGAGGCCGCTACCGGTAACGTTTTTGATTTGCACAGTATAGCAGTGGTTACGTAAGATATCCTTGTAGGTTAGTCTATCCGGCTCAAGGAAATCGACACGATAATAGGTCGCATTTTGGTCGGAGCCATATTTTCCGCCTATGATTAAGCAAGTTGCCTTTTCATGAGTCTTTGCCGCAACGGATTCAAAGGTGTAAATGGTTCGTATTGCCTCTTTTACAGAGAGAAAGTTGTATGTTAAACGACTATTGTGTGTTGCAGTATTTTCATCGGTCGACGGAGCAATTGCCTTTATCTTTCCTTCAATATCAAACCCTATGGTTGAGTCATCGGGAATTATATATCCCTCTCGTTTTGCATTCCAGATGCTTATTGTCTCTATTGTGAAATTTTCAATTGTATCGGAGAGAATAATATCTATGCGTGCGACCATACGAAGTACGGGTATTCTGATCGATGATGTATTCTTTATTACCATTGGTTCACACTCTCCCCACATCGGGAATCTTTCATAAGGAGAAGTTGTAGTCTCCCATTTTGTCCCGTCACTATGAACTCTTTTAAGTTTTTTAAATAGTTCATCTTTGGTTATGTTTGGAGCATTATTGCCAAGGTACTCTCTAACAAAAGCCTCCACTTCGTTTCTCGCATTTGTTATTACGACAAGTGTCTGGATACGGTCGAGATGGCGTACTTTCGCTTCGAAGTATTGGGTAGCTGTCCCCGAGGGACCCATATTTGATGGGTTCCCTTGAGTATGGTAGCTGAGATTGCCGTTCTCATCAAAAGATAATATATCTATGGTGTTTATGGCGGACTCGTCATTCTTGGATATTGCTCGGGAAACAGAGGAATCTCTCGGGACAGAGAGACTTAATATTATGGTTTTTTCATCTCCATTCAATGAAGGAGTATCTTTGGATATACACGATGTTATTAGTACAAATATCGAAACTATGTAATAGGAGAGATAATGATATTTTCTATGTCTCATTCGAGGTCCCTTTTTGTCTTCATCTTTTGCCTAGAAGCTGTTTTGAATATATGTTTCTTTCTAGTTGTTCTCTATAATTATGGCTCTAAGTCGAAATCGATTGCAAATTTTGAGTCTTTGTTACATGGCGTTAAGCCGATAGAGGATACGGCTATCCCTACCATGATAGATCTGAAGTTTTTGGTCATAGTATTTAATTAATGGTTTTAAAAGTAAATAATTAGTTGTTAATTTGCATTGTTAATAAAATTTGCAAAGCCATCCATGCTGCGCAAGGTTACTTATAAACAAAATTTAGAGAGAATTGTTCATAACAGTGTAAGAATTTTGTAATGTATTTTCAGATTGTTTGATATATTTCGAAAGTTATAGTGTAAATTTGTTTGCTAAAAATATTAAAAATGGATGTTATAACCTGTAAGAATGTGGTTAAGAGGTTTAACCAGTTTACAGCGCTCGACAATGTTTCGGTATCTATTCCAAAAGGTTCTATTTATGGGTTATTAGGTCCAAACGGAGCAGGTAAGACTACCCTCATAAGGATAATCAACCAGATTACAATTCCCGATGAGGGGGAGATACTATTCAACGGAAGCGCAATTAAGCCCTCTGATGTGGAGTATATCGGTTATCTTCCCGAAGAGAGAGGTTTGTACAAAAAGATGAAGGTGGGAGAGCAGGCTCTCTATCTCTCGTGTTTGAAAGGAATGGATAAGGGCGCTGCTATTAAAGAGCTAAAGGCGTGGTTTGTAAAGTTCGGTATTCAGGCGTGGTGGGATAAGAAGGTAGAGGAGCTCTCAAAGGGGATGGCTCAGAAAGTACAGTTTATAATAACGGTGTTGCATAAACCCTCCCTACTTATTCTCGACGAGCCTTTCAGCGGATTCGACCCGGTAAATGTACAAATTGTACGAAATGAGATACTCAGAATGAGGTCGGAGGGTACCTCGATAATTCTATCGACCCACAATATGGAGTCAGTTGAGGAGTTGTGTGATAATATTGCCCTTATAAATAAATCGAAGCTGATAATTTCGGGCTCGTTAGATGAAATTCGCCGCAACCACGGGAAGAATGAAGTGGAGGTGATCTATCGTTCGGGAGCTCCGTATAAATTCGATAATAACCGGATGTTTAATCTTGCTCTTGAAGAGGAGACAAGCGATGGATATAGAGCCGTACTTGGCGTCGATCGCCACACCTCTTCTGCAGAGATACTTCGCTCTCTAGTAACCGATATAGATATAGTATCGTATAGAGAGTTGATTCCGCGTATGAACGATATTTTCATTAAACTGGTAAGTTAAGGAGGTCGTTATGAACAAAAATAAATTATTCCTTATAATTAAGAGAGAATTCTTAATACGGGTAAAGAAGAGGTCGTTCATTATAATGACGATCCTCACTCCGCTACTGCTCGCTTCTATGATATTTATTTCGGTGGCTATATCTACTGTCTCATCGGGAGGGGTTCAGAATATAATGGTTGTAGATAGATCGGGAATTGCAGAGCAATATTTTGTGAGCAATGATAAGTTTCTCTTCATGTTTGATGAGAGAGCGGATATAGATGAATTAAAGAAGAGCTTTTCTGTAAATAATCATTCTGCCGTAGTGGAGATATCTCCTTTAGATGCTAATCTGAATGCAACTGTTACTGTCTTTTCGCCGAAGCAGCTGAATTTGGATGCCAGTAGCAAGATAAGGCAGAGTGTTAGGCAGGCATTGGAGAATAATAAGCTGGCAAAGTATGATATAGCGAACATAAACGAGATACTTGAGGATATAAAGAGCGATGTCTCAGTGAGAAATCTTGTGATAGGTGAGGATGGGAAAGAGAAAGTGGGCATGGTGGGTATATATATGGGCGTTTCGTATTTTTTGAGCTTTATGATATATATGTTTATATTCCTATTCGGCTCGATGGTTATGAGAGGAGTTATTGAAGAGAAGACCAATAGAATAGTTGAAATTGTAATATCTTCGGTAAAGCCGTTTCAGTTAATGCTCGGGAAGATATTGGG
>JGI994J12354_10004633_pt1 | contig 12254 bp, 12 predicted proteins | sample IntmicLarv3ML3BL_FD_12354 | JGI IMG/M metagenome (IMG submission 12354) | reverse complement strand
GATTTGAACCGGCGACCTCCGCCTTGTAAGGGCGACGTCATAACCCCTAGACCACGAGCCCGCGATAGCCTGATTAATGAAGGAGTATTAATAACATAGCTGTTTGAAATGCTCAAAGAAAAGTATAATATCGTTATTGCAATGTGCAAGCAGGCGATTGTAGTCCAGCGGTTAGGACGGATGCTTCCCAAGCCTCTGACCCGGGTTCGAATCCCGGCAATCGCACCAATTTTACAATAATCTGAACATGATAGCGGTAAGACGTACTCAATAATCGTTTTTCGAACCGAAGAACATCATTACGCCAAAATACCATATAACCGTCAAAAACAGCAAGATCTCATCATGTGATCCCCTTCCGCCGATTGGAAGATATATACATATCCTTGACATCACCATTACCATGACCATGCTCGAGATAGACAGTTCCAGGGGAGAAGGCGGTGGACAGATGGTTCGAACCTCGGTTGCCCTTGCCGCTATCACGGGCATGCCCACAAAACTTACTAGGATCAGAGAGAACCGTCCGACCAACGGATTGTCCAAGCAACACACCACCGCAATAAAAGCGGTTGCCTACATGACGGATTCCACCGTCTACGGGAACACCGTTGGATCCAGCGAACTTATCTTCGAACCGGGAAATGGGGAGAAACAACACATCCCCATGGACATCGGTTCCGCAGGCAGCATAAGCCTGGTCCTTCAGGCGGTGCTCCTTGCGGCACGCAACAACAAAGAGAAACTCACACTGGACCTGATCGGCGGAACAAATGTCATGTGGGCCCCGCCCATAGATTCCTACGAACTTGTATTGTTCCCCCTGATGGAAAAAATGGGGATAACCGCTCACGTGGACATCCTTGAGAGAGGATTCTATCCTCTCGGCGGAGGTCGGGTGATAGCCACCCTCGATCCAATCGGAAAGATCAAACCGATAGAAATGACCACGCTGGGAAAACTGAAGAACATAAGGATCAGATGCTTTGTGCAACGTCTTTCGGAGAAATATGCCAGTGACATCATGGATGCCTGTGCTAAGACCCTTGGCGACAAATACGAATTGGAGTTCGAAATGCAGAATTGTAACGGCAATTCCCGCGGAGCGGGTTTGGTGTTGGTCGCAAATTACGAGAACGGCAAATTGTCGAGCAACGTTCTGACCGCACGGGGACACTCCGGCGCACAATCCGGTATCGATGCCGCCAACGACCTTCTTCAGGAGATCGAAACGGGATCCACGATGGATGTGCACACTGCCGATCAGTTGCTTCCCTATATGGCAATGGCGGAAGGCAAAAGCAATTTCGTCGTGTCCAGGATCAGTAAACATCTGCTGAGCCAAATGGATACGTTGGAATCCTTCCTCGACGTCAGATTCGGAGTCGAACGGAAGAACGACGGATATCACTTCTCGGTTTCTTCGGAGGGATATCCCTGAGACCTTTTATTCACGTCAACTGTGCGATGTCCGCTGACGGAAAGATCGCGGGAGACGACAGAAAGCAGGTCACGATCTCGTCCGAAGAGGATAAAACAAGAGTAAAAAACCTCAGAAAGAAATATGATGCGATACTCGTCGGTGTCGGGACCGTGATAGCGGACAACCCTCATCTGACCGTGAAGGAACTGGATTATGACACGAATCCCGTAAGGATCGTTCTGGACCCTCATGGCAGAACTCCGGATAATGCTCTCGTACTGGACGATCGTGCTCCGACGGTCATGGTGGTCTCAAAGAACTGTAAAACCGAATGGGACTGCGAAGAGATCATCTACTCCGACGAGGAGATCAACCTTCTCAAAGTGCTGGAGGAACTCGCGGAAGAGATCGGGATAGAAAGCATCCTCGTGGAAGGCGGGGGGGAGACCATCGCACATTTCTTTAAGAACAAGCTTGTCGACAGATATACCGTGTACATCGGGGGAAAGATAATCGGGGGAAAGAATGCGCCTACCCCGGTGGACGGAAACGGTTGGATAACCGAGGAAGGCATCGACCTGATCCTGAAAGATACGGAAGTCCTTGGGAACGGCGTATTGCTCACATTCGAGCCCGCGTATCGGTAATTTTTCCGCTAATGGTTTATAATTCGAATTAGTTGACAACCCAGGTGAGATCTCTTTGAAAGTAAGAACTGAGGACGGTCACATAGACATCAGAGCCGTATGGTTTGAGAACAGGAAAGTCAAGATGATAGACCAAAGAGAACTCCCTCACAAAATTAAGATAGTTGATTTCTCCGAATACGAAGAAGTTGCTGAAGCGATCAGGAACATGACCACTCGCGGCGCCCCTTCAATAGGTGCCGCCGCCGCTTACGGGATGTGTCTCGCATCCATTTCCAACGTGAATATTGATGATGCCGCTGCACAGATAAAAGCGGCAAGGCCTACCGCGAACGATCTTTTCTATGCCGTGGATCATATGCTTGCCGAGCTAAAAGCTCACAAGGATCCCATCGAAGCAGCCGATGGATATGCCGACATTACCGTCGATAAATGTACCAGGATCGGAGAATACGGCGCGACCCTCATCCAAAACGGAATGAAAATAATGACCCACTGCAATGCCGGAGCATTGGCGACAGTCGATGTGGGGACCGCCTTGGCACCGCTGAGAAAGGCCTGGTCCGAGGGAAAGAGATTCATGGTCTATGCTTCCGAAACGAGGCCGCGCCTTCAGGGAATGCAGCTGACTGCCTGGGAATTGAACCAGGAAGGAATAGAACATGCGATAATCCCCGACGGAGCATCCGCATACTACATGTCCCGCGGTGTCGATATGATCATCACCGGAGCCGACAGGATAGCCGCCAACGGAGATTTCGCAAATAAGATAGGGACTTTCGATAAAGCGATCGTCGCACATCATCTCGGCATTCCCTTTTACGTTGCAGCACCCATTTCCACCTTCGACTTCAATACGAAGACGGGTGCCGAAATAGAGATCGAAGAAAGATCCGAACAAGAAGTGACCGAAGTCTACGGAATGAAGATCGCCCCTGAAGGATCCCCGGCCCTGAACCCCGCCTTCGATGTCACTCCGTCGGACCTGGTCACGGGATTCATCACAGAGGCAGGTATACTGCACCCGAAAGAGATTCAGAAGGTAATCCAATGAACGAGGAATATGCAAGAAAAGAACTTGCCGGTCTTTGCAAACGATTGTATGACAGAGGACTCACTGTATCCGCGGGAGGGAATATGAGCATAAGACTGAACGGCACAGAGTTCCTGATCACACCCAGCGGACGAAACAAGGGATCACTTCTTCCGGAAGATCTGATAAAGATGGACCTAAAGGGAAACATTCTTTCCGAAGGAAAACCGTCGATCGAACGTGAATTCCATATTGCGATCTACAAAGATAATCCCGATACCAATGCCGTCGTTCACTGCCACCCCCTCTACTGCACGGCCTTAGCCGTGAAAGAAGAGAACGTAAGAAGCGGCCTTACTCCGGAAGGGGTCATACTGCTCGGCGAAGTTCCAATGGTGGATTATTTCACACCGGGATCCAAGGAACTCGCAAAAGCCGTCAAAGCTCATTCCGCCTCCAAAGCGATACTGATGAAAAGACACGGTGCGATCACGCAGGGAAAGACCTCCGAGGAGGCATTCAACAGGATGGAGGAGCTGGAGTTCCAGGCTAAACTTCAAATGCTTGTCGACGGCGCAGAAGAATTGCCGTCTCAAGAGATCGACAAATTGAAGAGGCTGTGAATATGGCTATTCTCGTCACAAAATGGTTCGGAGTGTTTTTGGTTGATGAAAAAACAAACCGCATAATCGATAAGATACTGATGTCCTCTGATGCTGATGAGGTTGCGAACAAACTTGCCATGGTGCAGAGAGGCTCCATTCTGTCCGAAGAAAAAGATCTGGCGAAGAAATTGCCTAAGATATACGTGTCGGACCAGAGGCAGTCGGACCTCGGAAAGACCATGATGTACGATTCGTCCTTCATCAAACCCGACGACCACGGATTCAACAGCGCCATGATGCATGAGATCATGGTAAAACTCGGTAAACTCAGAACATCGGAACCCGTGTCGCGGGACAAGAATCTCGTTCAGGCCATACGGTCCTTGGACGACCTTGTCGGGACTGCCAATCTCCTCAGCGAAAGATTGCATGAATGGTACGGTATGCATTTCCCGGAATTGGCGGACTTCGCCAAAGATCAAAGGTACGCGTCTCTAATCTCCAAACACGGTGACAGAGAAGGGATCATCAGAGAACTGGATATCGAACTGGAATCCATGGGAGCCGATCTCAGCGACGAGGACCTTGACAGTGTCAGATCGTTGGCTGATACATTGTGCGGCGTGTACAGGGACAAAGAACGTACGGAATCGTACATTTCGGAGATAGTATCGGAGATCTGCCCTAACATGTGTGCACTGCTCGAAGGTCCTTTGTCTGCCAGGTTGATATCGCTGGCGGGTGGTCTTCAAAGACTTTCATCACTTCCTTCATCCACAATACAACTCTTGGGTGCGGAAAAAGCAATGTTCAGACACCTCAGGTCCGGTAAAAAACCTCCCAAACATGGCGTTATCTATCAACATCCTCATGTCCACAGAGCACCATACTGGCAAAGAGGGAAGATCGCCCGTGCGCTCGCCGGTAAGGCCCTCATTGCGATCAAGATCGATGCGTACGGGGGAGAGTACTTGGGCGACGATCTCAAAAGTGAATTCGAGGCGAGAGTTGCAGACATTAAACGAAAATACCCCGATCCCCCGAAGCCTGCTGCGAAGCCGAATAAAGGGAAGAAGAGAAGAACAAACAAAGCCAGACGATAATTATCCCGACAAAATATATTTAAGTCCATTCCTGTTAGGGAAACTCAATAACGTGCAATTGATGTCGCTGCAACCTCTGTCTTTTCAAGGATGGGAGACCCGGCGGATAGATGACGCATAGGATGGTAATACCATGTGGGAAATGAAAGAAATAAGAGAACTGAAGATCGGCAGGTACGTCAACGTTGATGAATCACCCTGCAAGATTACATCGATAAGCACATCTAAACCGGGAAAACACGGTTCAGCAAAAGCCAACATAGAAGCCGTTGACATATTCACGGGTTCGAAAAAATCCATCAATGCTCCTGTGAGCACAAAAGTTCAGGTTCCGATGATCGATAAGAGAAAAGGCCAGATCCTGTCCATCCAAGGAGATGAAGTACAGATAATGGACCTTGAAACATTCGAAACGTTCTCGATGGCCATCAACGACGACCACGAGAGCGTATTGGCTGATGGTGCCGAGGTAATGTATCTCGTCGCCATGGGCAAGAACAAACTTCTCTGAGAGGGAGAACTCGTGCCATATGGGACCTCATATGCCAGCGCGGAATCCGACTACGATTCCGCCGATGCTGTGATCATTGGGATCCCTTATGACCGTACCTCTTCATTCAAATCCGGAGCCAGAGAGGCCCCTGCACACATAAGGGCGGCTTCGTATAATTTTGAAGAATCGCATTTCGAGCACGGGCTCAATGTCCCCCCTTTGAATATCTTTGATTACGGGGACTGCTATGATTTCTTTTCACCCGAAGACATGATCGAGGAAGTCAAATTCTCCATCGGTCCCGCAATAAAAGAAGGAAAGTTTACCGTCGCAATGGGTGGTGAACATTCCATCAATATCCCCATCATCCAAAGTTTCGAAAAGAAGGATGTAGCACTCATCACTATCGATGCCCATCTGGATTCAAGAGATGAATATCTTGGAACCCCTTACAGTCATGCCTGTGTGACAAGGCGCGCAGCAGACCATCTGGGTCTTGACAATGTCTTCGCTTTGGGAGTCCGATCCATATCCAATGAGGAACTCGAAAGAGATGACATTGTGCCGTACATCTCATCCTTCGAGATCTTTGAAAAAGGAATAGAATGGGCAATAAAAAGAGCATTGAATACCGTTAGAAACGAGAAGGTCTACCTTTCTTTGGACATTGACGGTATCGATCCCGCCTTCGCACCCGGAACTGGCACTCCCGAACCCTTCGGACTAACACCAATGGATGTGAAGAAGATCATTAACTCGGTCGGAGACCGTCTGGTCGGGTTTGATGTCACGGAAGTATGCCCTCCTGCGGATCATTCCGGCATTACATCCGTGCTCGCCGCACGACTAATCAATGAAGTACTCATTGTGCGTGCAAAGAACGCGCTTTGATCAGTTTGCCTTACGCAGGAATGTCTCCACTGCATCTTCGTATCTTTTTGCTCTGGCTTCTGCCACACTGCTGTCTTTGGATTCGGAATATATCCTGAACATAGGTTCTGTACCTGATGGCCTTGCCAGCACCCACCCGTCATCAAATGTCAGTTTCAACCCGTCGGTCTTATCGATCTTTGCCCCGTCGCTGATCTCGATCAAGTGATCCAAAACGTATTTTTTCACATTGTCGGCACAAGCTACCTTCACTTTCACCGTGTAGTATATCGGAAGTTTCTCGATCTGTTTGTGGAGAGGTCCTTCTTTCACAATGCACTCTATCATCTTAGCTACGGCCATTCCTCCGTCTCTGCAATACTGCAGTTCCGGGAATATCAGTCCGCCGTTCTCTTCTCCTCCGAATACCGCTCCGTTCTCCATCATCTTCCTTGCAACTATCGGAGAACCCACAGCTGTATATTCGAGCTTGCCTCCCACTTTTTCAACTACTTCCTCGACCAATGATGATGAACTTACGGGTGTGACCACGATTCCGTTCTTTTGCGAAAGAATGTACTTGCTCATGAGTGCCAGACTCTTATCTCCGCTGACGTACTTTCCCTCTTTTGTGATGAATATGCATCTGTCCGCATCCCCGTCGTGTGCGATACCGAGATCAGAACTCGTACTCTTGATCAGTGTTTTCAGATCTTTCAGGTTCTTCTCTTCTGGTTCGCTTTCGTGTCCGGGAAATTCCCCTTGGGGATTGCAATTGATCGTTATCGCTCTGACGTTGAGTTTTTTCAACAGTAACGGGGTTGTATCGTACGCCGCACCGTTGGCACAATCCAAACAGACCTTCAATTTGGCCGCGCGTATCGATTCGACATCCACGTGAGATAATATCGCATCGATGTATTCCTCGCCTGCACCCCTGATCTTTTCGATCTTTCCGACCTTGTCCCAAGGTTCACAGGGGATGTCTTTCGCATACATTCCCTCTATCTCTTCCTCTTCCGCGCGGCTGAGCTCCGTTCCGTCCGCGGATATGCACTTGATGCCGTTGAATTCCGGAGGATTGTGTGAGGCTGTGATCATCACTCCGCCTCTCACCTCGTCGTGAGTTTTCACAAAATACTGTGCCGCCGGGGTCGGAAGGACTCCCAGATCTATCACGTCTCGTCCGGTGGACATTATGCCTGCTGAAACCGCCGTCTTTATCATATCGGCGGATACACGGGTATCGGTTGCGATCGCGACCGTTCCGCTCATTATAGCCCCTATTGCCTTTCCGACCTGAAGTGCCAGCTCGGAGGTCATATCTTTGTTTACTACTCCTCTTATTCCATTCGTACCGAATAATCTTTGGACCAAATCAGATCCTCCTGGTGACCATGAGTATCGATATCGTATCGGCACACGCCTTGCATGTGTCTGCGGCCATTTCCAAAGACAATATCACTTCCCGCATGAGCATCACTGCCTTCGGGTCCATAGGCGAAAGATGGATGTGTTTGATGGCGGCGAAATACATACCGTCCACGATCTTTTCCTGATCAATGACCGCGTCGATATTCCTCACCGTCTCGGTGAGATCTGTGTTGAGGGATTCCATCGCTTTCACAAGATGTTTCACTGCGGGAATGATCTCAGAGGACATTTTGGCGGCTTCCAACCAGATGTCTTCCGGAACAAGTGCTTTTGTTTCCGTCAGGAGCTGTATGTGGATCGCTGCCTCTTTGGACCAGTTCGCTATCTGATCCATCTTCCTTACGAAATGAATGAGATCCTCTCTTTCCTGGACACTGAGTTCTCCTCCCGAAACATCGGCACAGAGTTTATCCTCGATACGGTCCGCTTCCCTCTCGCACAGAATGAGTCGCTCGATACATTTGGCCGCTTCCTGACCGTTTCCCTTTGCCATTGCCATCATGGCCATGTCCAACTCCGTTACAGCGTCAAGAACCACTAATCCATGACCTCTTGATCCCATCCTTACAAAATCTTCCTTCCTTTTCGCAAACCAACCCATGATCCCTTTCTCACTCAAGTTTAATCGCCTCCTCTAATCCTTCTTCCGGCCTGGCAAAGACCTTCGTAGCCCTCTTATTGAAGACAAGATACACCTTACTGCCTATTCTTGGTATCTCGTCGTTTGATGAAACGTTATAATCCACGTAATCGCTTGTTTCGGCAAGCGTCCTTACTCTCCAATATGCGCCCATGAACACTACGCTCAATACCTCTGCTTTCAGACCGTCCTTTGCAGTATATACATTCTCTGGACGCACAGAGATGACAACTGCATCCCCTTTGTCGAAATCCGATTTCGCTGCACGGATCGTTTGACCTCCTCTCAGACGTACCATCGTCTTTCCGGTCTTTGTTTTGCCTGTGACCGTACACTCGATGAGATTTGTCTCCCCTATGAAATAGGCCGCGAATATGGAGCGGGGATTCCTGTACATGTCCAAAGGCGTCCCTACCTCGTGAATGCCGCCTGCTCTCATTAGGATTATCCTGTCGGATACGGACATCGCTTCCTCTTGGTCGTGCGTCACATGAAGAACGGTTATTCCCAATTTCTTGACCAACCTTCTGATATCGTATCTCAACTCGACACGGACACGCGCGTCCAATGCGGAAAGAGGTTCATCCAACATCAGCATCTTGGATCCGGAAGCAAGTGCACGTGCTATCGCGACCTTTTGCTGTTCTCCTCCGGACAATTCTTTGGGGAACATTCCTACACGGTCGAACATCTTAACGAGTTCCAGGTACTCTTTGGCAGTCTCGTCGACAACCTCTTTCTCGAGATCCCTTACCCTGGGACTGTATCCTACGTTCTCCTCTATCGTCATATTGGGAAACAACGCGATGTTCTGGAACACGTATCCGGTGTCTCTGTCCTCTATCGGGATATTGGTGACGTCCTCGTCATCGACGATCACTCTGCCTTCGGTGGGCATCCATATGCCGGCGATGACCTTTATCAAAGTGGTCTTCCCGCACCCGGACGGTCCCAGGATTGTAAGATACTCTCCCTTTTCGATCGTCAGGTTGATATTTCTGACCGCGTAAAGATCTCCGAACTTCATTGAAATGTTCTCAAGCTTTATTTTCATCAGTCCAACCTCAGTTCTTCTTCTAATCCTTCCGGCGGCATCATGAAGATCGTTGCCTTTTCAGGCAACCAGCTTACGATCACTTCGTTACCTTTCGCGTAATCGTCGTATCTTCTGTTCGGAAGTTTGGATGATATTATCCCTATCGATTCCACATTCACTTCCAAAGTGAAAGTGGATCCCTCATAGAGGATCCTTTCCACCACCCCTCTGAAATATCCTTCCGCCTGTTCCGGGTCGGGACATTCTTCCGACGGCATCACGATGTTCGTCATTCTTGTCGAACCGATCTTCACCGCAACAACGACCTCTGTTCCCATGGGTACATCGATCTTCTTTGCTCGTACGACCTGACCTCCGTCAAGTTCGACCTCGGAATATCCCTCATGATTCCCTGTCAGCTTGCCTTTGAAGATATTGGATCTTCCGACGAAATTTGCAACGAACGGAGTGCTTGGGTTTTGAAACACCTCTATGGGCGTTCCCACCTGCACGATCTTTCCTTTGCGGATGATCGCTATGCGGTCTGCCATCTCCAATGCCTCATCCTGGTCGTGCGTCACGTGTATGGCAGTCAGCCCCATTTCCTTGACCAATGATCTGAGATCTTGCCTCAACTCTAGTCTCAAACGGGCATCCAATGCACGTAGAGGCTCATCGAGAAGGAGAATATCCGATTCCGAAGCCAACGCTCTGGCTAATGCGGTCCTTTGCTGTTGTCCTCCGCTCAATTCGTTGGGATACGACTGCACCTTATTCTCCATGTGGACCATTCGGATCATACTTTTGACCATCTGTTTGGATCCTTCTTCCTTCTCTCGGATCTTAGGAGAGAACATCACATTGTCGTACACCGTCATAGGTGGAAAGAGGGAGTATGCCTGAGACAACATGGTCGCCTTCCTTTCGCTGACAGGCATATCGGTGACGTCTTTCCCGTCGAATGACACGGTTCCTCCATCGGGATGTGTCAAGCCGCATATCATCCTCAGACATGTGGTCTTTCCCGATCCGGTGGGACCCAAGATGCACATGTATTCCCCGTCATTGATCTTAAGGGACAATCCGTCCGCGGCAAGGATCTTGTTACCATAATCTTTGACGAGATTGTCCATGGTTATCTCAGGCATGGTGTTCACCTCTGTTGAGAATTATCCTTACCGCGACCATCAGAACGAAACAGATCGCTATCAGAATTATCGAACAAAGTGCCGCCTCCGAGTACATCTTGTCGTTGATCAGGTCCATTATGTATATCGGCACCGTCTTTACAGAGTCGCTGATGGCCAACGTGGCTCCTGTCTCGCCCAGACTTCTCGTGAATGCCAATATTGCTCCCGCGAAAATAGAAGATTTCACTATCGGCATCAAGACCTTGGAAAACGCCTGGAAGGGTTTCGCCCCCAGGGTCATTGCCACTTCCTCATATGACACGTCCACCTCTTCCACCGCACCGGTTATGTTTCTTACCATCAACGGGAACGTGAACGCTATATGCCCCAATATCACCATCAACAATCCGAGCGAATCGCCCGCGTATATGCTCCCCCAGAATAAAGCCAGAGAAAACCCTAGCGCGACGGTCGGAACGATCAAAGGTATATTCACAAGATTATCCAATATCCTTCCCATCAGTGTGTTCCCTTTTCTGGCGATATACAACGCGATCGGTATCCCGAATATTATGTTGAAAACTACCGCTATTCCCGCGATCAGGAACGATATCCCCGTTGCATAGAACAGCATACCGTAATCGATCGACGCTATCGGCTGCGTCATGTACGCAAAAATGTAGAATGACGGTATCAGAACTATCAATACCATGAATATTATTGAAAAAGTGTCTTTGATTTTTGGGATCTTTCCTCTGCTCAGAATACGGCCGAAGTTCGGCCATACCTTTTTCATAGGTATTTTGAATCTTTTCATCAAAATATTCACGATCACCAGAAGTGCCAGCGCAAGAACTATCATGAGCACGCTTATCAGGATCATTACACCCAACGTATCTCCGGGCAAACTTTTCTCGAAAGCGATAAATGAAGGTCCCGTGAAGAACGTGGTGTTAACGCCCATCATCTGCAGAGCGATGTATGTTCCTCCCGTTTCCGAAAGGGACCTCGCAAAACACAATATGACCCCTGTCACAAGCCCCGCTCTGAAAAGAGGAAGTGTGATCGTTCTTACTGCAGTGAATCTTGATGCGGACAGGGTCATCGCCGCTGTTTCATAGTTGGGTTCTATCTGTTCCAATATTGCCGATAACGACCTTACCATGTACGGATAAGTGAATATTATGTGCAGAAGGATCAGCATCAGATATGGGGAAACGACTATCCCAAGCCCGGGAATGCCTACTCCGTCGGGTGCTCCCCAGAACATCACCACAGATATACCCAGAACGGCCGTGGGGAATGCCAGCGGCATATCCATGAGCGTATCCAGATACCTTTTCCCCCGGAACTGTTTCCGCACGATTATCCATGCCATCGGTATACCGACAACAATATCGATCACAGTAACGATTCCTGCTATACTGAATGAGTTCCACAGCGCCCCTTTGATCTGTCCCATGCTCCCGGGATCGTTGAGAACATCGCTCACCAGATCCCATTCGGTGAACATCTTGAAGATCACGAAGATAGAAGGGATTATTATCAAAAAGAGAAAAATGAGACAAACGAAACCAAACCAGGCCTTTCTGGACCTTTTACTCTCGGATATCTCGTTTATCCTTTTGAACGGGGACATGGGAGGGGTACCTTCCTCGTGTCTTGAGAACACGTGGGGACTCAGATTATTGAAATGCTTACAACATTGTTGCCGCGAAGAACGACCGTACCTAACCGTCTTACCTCTTCGCCGGATGCATTGTTTTCAACGGTTTCGTCCATGACCATGTTCATGTACTCATCAAAACCGGTCAACTTGCCCTCCAATATCCTTCCGTCT
>JGI994J12354_10004632_pt1 | contig 12254 bp, 15 predicted proteins | sample IntmicLarv3ML3BL_FD_12354 | JGI IMG/M metagenome (IMG submission 12354) | reverse complement strand
GTGCGTAAAATGCCCTCGCCGCGCAGGATATAGAAAACCTCCTCGCGCTCCATGTGGTAATGGTAGGGATAGCTCGATTTGCTCGGCGGCAGTTCGTATTCCGACACACGGCACTGTCCGCCCGCGCGCTCCGGCACGACTACCCGTTCAAGGTACTCATAGCGCGGGTGGTTACTGACATGCCGTGCGGGGACGGCGCTTGCCGTCGTATGGATAATCTCGCTCAAAACAACCCCTCCTCAATGGCGGTCCCCGCACCGTGCTTTTCCACTTCGGACGGACTGAAGCGGAAATCCCATTGCACGATCCAAGGAAAACGCTCCAGTATTGTCAACGGCTCCTCGCCGTGATACACCACTTCCCGGTCGGGGTCGTTTGTCTCAAACAGCGTCAGCCTGTCCTTAACGCCGCGGGTATCAATTTTATAGATGATTCCGCTCGAACAGCCGTTGAAAATCCGATGTTCAAACGCGGGTATGTTATGAAGAACGTTGACGGTGGCTAATGGTTGTGCCAGCAGCTCGTTCGGGAAATCCCATTGACGGTACGACAGATTGCAGCAAACAGTATAGCCCTTCGGAAACAAGTCGTCTGTATCGATGACAAATAAAGACGCAATGCCGATATGCGGAGACAAAAACACCCGCGTTTTCAATTCGGGTATCTGGCTCGACGCGCCGAAGTACATAACATCCGGCAAGCATATATCCGTAAGCATGGCAAATCCCCCCCCGGTTAAAACGTATGCACATCCGGCTGGCTGCCGAAGGTGCAGATGCTGCCCGATGCGTTTTGCAAATAGAAAACCTCAAACAACCCGTCGTCCGCATTGTACATGCTTTGGATAGAGGGCACCGCGTCCAGCATCGCCTGACGCGCTTCGCGGCAATCATGCGCTACCGCTTCTGAAGTGAGCCGCAGCCATGTGTCGCCGTCCGGCGACATGGCGCTGATTTCGATTTTGGGGTTCGTCTTCATCTGCTTCGACACAGGCTTTTGGTTGTGTGTACCGATGTATAGCCTTCCGTCATATACGCATACCGCGCCGAACGGGCGCACGCGGGGTTGGTCGTTTTCTGCCGTCGCCACATAGAATACCTTGCAGTCTTGCAGGAATTTTACAATCGTATCCATTCTGCTCCTCCTCGCAATACCTTTACACAACACCTGATTCGAGAATCGTGAATGTTCTTTTATCACAATCCACTTCCGCTTGAACGCCTATCGGCAGCACTGTCATGGGGTTGGAGTGGGCAAATTCCACGCCTGTAAACACGGGCAAATCCGTCAATCCTTCCTCATGCAATACCTTCAAAATGACATCGGTAACGACATCCTCGGGCAACCTCGGCAAAACCAATGCTTTTGCCTCGCGGAAGATACCCGCTGCGGCCAGTGCGCGCATTTCGTGCACACCCGCCAGCTTGGAGCCATAATTCATGCCCGCTTCCAGAAAGAGGATGCAGTCCTTCCATATGCCTTTGTCGCGGAGCAGGCTCGTCCCCAGCATAAGCCGGAAGGGGCCGCCGCATCCACCCATCAAGTGTCCTGTAACCCGCCCGGTGCCTTGATATACCTTGTAGCCTTCATGCATCGTCCATGTCAGTTCTTCGGGTTTTGCGCTCGTCCAATCAATGGGTGTCCATGCTTCGCAGGGTTCAATTCGGCCTATGGGTTCTGTCGAAAACAAAGCCTGTTGTATCCATTTAATGGTATACGGATGCAGCGCAAAAGGCTCGGCAAGCGTCGCCAAAACATTTGCGCCATAAAAGGATGTCACACCGGCCTGTGTAAACATTTGATGGAAGGTACTTCCATCTGAAAAGCCCAGAAACACCTTCGGGTTGTTCTTGATGACGGCAAAGTCGATATAGGGCAGCAAGCGGATGCCCTCGTCGCCGCCCATGTTCAAGATGATTCCCTTAATGGCCGGATTGGTCAAGGCTTCCATCAAATCGTCCGCCCGTGCTTTGGGATGCCGGTACAGGAAATCGCTCCCGCGCAGGCTGTTCGGCATTTCGACGACGGATAGGCCGAAGATTTCCTCCAGCCGCCGCTTGCCAAGCGTGTAGCGGTTTTGCATATCCGCGTCACCTGCGCGCCCGCCGGATAACGAGACGGTAGCCACTTTGTCCCCGGCGCGGAGCCTGTCCGGCTTAACGAGCACACCCATACCATGCCTCCTGTTTACACCGATTGAACCGGCACATACAAATAGCAATATTCATGCTCGCCTATGCTTGGATTGTAGAATCCGTAGTATTCGACCACCGGCAGCGTATCGCAGCCATAGGTATAGCCGAATTGCGGCGCAAGCTGTTCGCCAATCCATCCATGCGGTGGGATGCCGCCCATCCATGGCGCGTGGCCAAGCGCGATTGCCGTCTCTTCGCTGATACGAATCCGCATGTATTGCGCGGCGGGCGCTATGTATACGTCACATGTTGCGTTTATCGGTTCGGTAGAGGCAAGGAACCCGAACATGACGCCGTTTGGCCGTTCGCTGGAGAGATAATTCACGCTGATGCAAACGTCCCAGCCATCCTCGCGCCGCAATTGGCCGATGTTCGAAGTTGCTAATTCTTGATAACCATTCATGATGGCACCGACATCCGGTTCGTTGGTATTGTTCGCCGCGTAGCCGATTGTGCCGCACCAAGTCGTTTCACTCCATGCAACCAAATCAACGGCGATACCATTGTGTGTGAAGGTTTGTAAAACTTGTTCCTGCGGGTGCATTGTTTTTTCCATGTTGTCCCTCCCGTCGATGGATGCTTGTGTATACTGTGTCACGACTTCCGCCGCATTTCTTCAAACCAATCCAACACGTTTTCGTCAAAATGCTCCATGAGGCGGTTTTGCTTCACGGGGCGGCGTGCGTCAATGTGCGCGCCAACTTCCTTTTCCGCGGTCTTCACGTCGATGAGCAGCTCCCGCGCGGACAGGCGCTGCGCACCCTCGCCCATGATGATGACCTGCTCTAGGCTGTCCGAGGTCGCCACGGTGACAGCGCAACGGTTCTTGACATACACCGCCGTTGTGCGCTCGATATAGTGGTCGGCCGTTTCCGCCTCCGAAGTGTATACGACATTGAGGCCGCCATGCATCTGCACGCTGCCCGTGCCGCCGACGACCTTGTGCGCGTCAAACACGACGATGACCGTGCCCTTCGCCAGCCCTTTTGCACCTTGGTAATTGGACAAAATCCGCAGGAGTTTGTCCCGCGCGTCCTCTAGTGACGAATTTTCCACAATTTCGCGCAAATCGTCCCACGCGTGGATGATGTTGTAGCCGTCTACGAGCAGGTACGATGTTTTCGGCCTGTCATACCTACTCATGACCGGCGGCGTACAACTTCAAACAGCACGACCGCCGCCGCAACGGAGGCGTTCAAGGAGCTGACTTTGCCGCGCATGGGAATCTGCACCGCGAAGTCGCATTTTTCACGGATGAGGCGGCCAACGCCGTCGCCCTCGCCGCCGATAACGACAGCCAATGCCCCTGTTAAGGGCGCGGAATAGAGCGAATCGCCGTCCATGTCTGCGCAGGCAATCCAGAGGTTTTCCTTCTTCAGCATTTCAATCGTATTCGTGATGTTCGTCACGCGCGCCACGGGAATGTACGCCGCCGCGCCCGCAGAAGCACGCACCACCGTTGCCGTCATGCCGCATGCGCGCCGCTTGGGAATAATCACGCCATGTGCGCCCACTGCGTCCGCCGTGCGGATGACCGCGCCTAGGTTGTGTGGGTCGCTGATTTCATCCAAGATAATCAGTAAAGGCTCCTCGTTCTTCTCCCGTGCGGCGGCAAGCATGTCCTCCACAGAGGCATATTCATACGCCGGGCAGAGGGCGATGACGCCTTGGTGGTTACCGGTTTCACTCATGTCGTCCAGCTTCTGGCGGACGACCTCCTGCACGACGATGCCTTTCTCCCGTGCTTTGGCGATGATGACCTTTACCATGCCCTCGGATTCCTGCTTCACGAGGATGCGGTCAATTGTCCGCTCCCCCGCGAGGGCTTCCAGCACGGCGTTGCGGCCTTCTAATTGCAAGGGCTTGCTTTCATCGAAGAAATCATCTTCCTTTTTCGGCTCTGCCTGGGAGCCGGCGTTGTCCTTTGGCTTGGCAAAGGCGGGCTTGTCCGCACGCGGCTTTGCGCCATAAGGCTTTTTCTCACCGCCCGCATAGGGCTTACGCGTACTGTTCCCCCCAAAGGGCTTCTTTTCCCCGCCGAAGGGCTTCCCGCCGCGGCTTGATGCCGGACGGCCTGTGTTCGTATTGCTTCGGTTAAAGTTTCCGTTTCCTCTCATTTGAGCACCTCATTCTTCGTCTAGTCACACAATATATCCCGTTCATTTTTATTACACCGGCAAAGCCAAATCATCCCTTGATAGCTGGTCGTAAACCCAATCCAGAATGACTTTACCATATGCGGGTTTGTTTTCTTTGATGATATAGTGAAGCTTGTCGTTGATCATATAATAGCAAAATGGCACCGCCGTATTGTAGCACAAGTTGAAATACTTTCGCTCCATGTCTGAAAATGTATAATGACGGCTCAACATTCGCAGGTTGTCCAGCAAAAACGCATCACACATATGGCGAAAGCTTTTTTTGCTCAATTGATCAATGTCGTCCCTTTGCAACCGATAACCGCAGACCTCGGGCAGTAATATATAATACAAAACACATGCCGTGCCGCATAAATTGAAATCAATTAGCCCGGCGAACGCCCCATCATTATCTACCAGCACATTGGTCTCATTCAAATCGGATTGGAACGATGCTTTTGACAGCAGCCTGTAAACCGGCTCGAATTCTTCCCTTTTTTGCAAAAACAACATCCAAATCTTGTCGGCATAGGCGGCATGTTGCGGAAAATGCGCCCGTATGGTATCACAAAACTCCTTGGCGTTCTGATAGTTTTCGTCCACTTCGTCTTCTGTGTCGAACGTGTCGTACAGGCAGTAAACCGACGGCCAAGGAAGCAATACAGACGTGTCGGAAGCGGCCTTGCCGACGGCTTTCAATATTTCCGGCCGGAACTCGTTATAATCCGGGCACGGGTCAAGCTCCTCCATCGTTCGATGCTTTTTCAGTTCTTCTGCGTATACAACGAACGTTTCGCCATCTTGACATACCATTTCGGCGGCGTTGCCGTTCAATGAATTGACAATCCGCGGACAGTATATACCCAGCCGCCGGTAATGTTCGCAGAGTGTTTGCCAGCCGTTGACGCGTGTGGTTGTTGTGAAAAGGTTTCGGCATATCTTCAAAGCGATTTCCTGCCCGTCGCCGAATGACAGCAAATAGGTATGCCTACGGTCCGCTTCGCCATGACTGGAATTGATTTCCCGCATGACTGTGCAGTTTGACGTATTATACAGAGCCGCCAGCGCAATCACATTCATACAACGACACCTTTCTGTGTGGTCAGGCACATGCCGTCCCGCTTATCCCAATTCCGCGCCGCCGTCCTGCTGCGCGTGCATCCACCGCGCGTCCAGACAAAAATCCGGTACCTTGCACGGCGTGATTTCTATTTTCGCCCACGCGCCGCCCGTCACGTATGGCTCTGCCTCCAGCCATTCCGCCCGCAAATCCGCTTCTGACGGGAAATCGGTAATCATCATGGAGCCAATCATTTTCCCGCCGTCGCCCAACAGCGCGGCGGCATACAGTAGCTTTTTGTCCACCATCATCCGTTTTGCGTTCGCAAGATGCGCCTCACGCGTGTTGAGCCGCCGCTGATACGCGTTTTCGTCCGTTCCGTCATAAGCTGTCACGATAAAATGCATCCGTTCCCCTCCTGTGTATCGCTGTTGTGTCTGTGGTTATTCCCCGCGGCATAATGTGAAAAGAGCCGCAATCCGCGCGTTTTGCCCTTGCAAATACAGGTATCCGAACAGCGCTTCCACACCTGTGGCGTGGCGGTAGTCGGACACACTTGCGTTCTTCGCCCGGGAGAACGACTTTGCGTTTCGCCCGCGCTTCATGACGGCTTCTTCCTCCTCCGATAGGTGCGGTAGGAGCGTATGGTACATCGCCGCCTGCGCCTTCGCGCGGACGACGGCCTTCACCTGTTCATTCTGCCGCGCGACGGAGGTGTTCCCCCGCGCCACGACCTCGCTCCGCACGAGGAGCGAGAACACCGCGTCCCCCAGATAGGCCAGGTTCAGCGGCGAAACCATGTCCGCGTTGCAAGCCGCGGGCTTTACCAAATCCAAAAAGCCTTCCATGTCCATCCTAGTTTCCTTTCACAGACAACTGCACACCTTCCGGCGTGTCTTTGATTCCGACGCCCATTGCCGCAAGCTCGTCCCGGATGCGGTCGGATTCTGCCCAGTTCTTCGCGGCGCGGGCTTCGTTGCGTAGTTTTATAAGCTCGTGTAATTTGACGTTGTATTTTTCTTCAATTACGGTGAATGCTTCGGAAATCGGGTTGTTGTCCGGCTCCTTTTGCTGTAAGCCCAGCACATCGCACAGAGCTATCAACAGGTTATACAGATTCTGCAACAAGTGTTTCGTCGATGCCGGGGTTGTGTTGGCATGAATAAACCGTACAAGGTCAAAGATTGCAGTTATGGCATTTGCTGTATTAAAATCATAATCCATAGCATCCACAAACTGCACGCGGAAAGCAGATGCTGCTTGTAAAATTGCCTCGTCTGTTTCCGNCGGATTGGCATCCCTTGGTTTCGCCAATCTGGTTCGAAGCATAAACGCACAGCTTTGTATGCGCCCCAAGCTGGCTTTTGCCGCCTGCATGAGGTCATCGCTGAAATTCACAGGGCTGCGGTAATGTACGCTTAAGATGTAAAATCGCACCACATCATAACCAAATTTGTCCGCTATCTCCCGCAAGAGGAAAAAGTTCCCCTTCGATTTCGACATCTTCTGGTGGTCGATGTTAATCATGCCGTTGTGCAGCCACACCTTCGCAAAGGGCTTTCCGTTCGCTGCCTCGCTTTGCGCGATTTCATTTTCATGATGCGGGAACACGAGGTCGTCCCCGCCGGCGTGGATGTCAATCGTGTCGCCGAGGTACTTTTTCGCCATGACGGAGCATTCGATGTGCCAGCCCGGCCGGCCATTGCCCCAAGGCGATGCCCAGAACGGTTCGCCCGGCTTCGCGGGTTTCCAGAGAACGAAATCCGTCGTGTGCCGCTTGTTTGTGTCGTATTCCACCCGCGCGCCGGCTTCCAGGTCGTCCGGGTTTTTCTTGGAAAGCTTGCCGTAATCCGCCGCCTGCGACGCGTCAAAATACACCGTGCCGCCGATTTCATACGCGGCGTTTTTATCGATGAGGGTTTGAATCATGGCGATGATGCCGTCCATTTCCTCCGTGACCTTGGGATAATGCGTCGCGCGGCGGACATTCAACGCGTCCGCGTCCTTGAAGAATTCGCCGATAAACCGCTCGGAAATAACGGAAGAATCCACGTTTTCTGCATTGGCTGCCTTGATGATTTTATCGTCCACGTCTGTGAAATTTTGTACGTAGTTCACAGTATACTCGCGGAATTGCAAATAACGCCGCACCGTGTCGAACACGACAAGCGGCCGTGCGTTCCCGATGTGGATCAGGTTGTACACCGTCGGCCCGCAGACATACATGCCGATTTTGCCCGCTTCCTGCGGCACGAGTTCCTCCCGCTGCCGCGTCAATGTATTGTATACTTTCATTTGCTTTCATCCTCCTGTTGTTTCGCTTTCAACTGCTTTTCCAATGCCTCAATCCGTACGGAGAGGCTACAAAGCTGCATTTCCACCGGATCCGGCAGACGCACCTGGTCAAGCTCCTTCGTGCAATCTGTCTGTCCCTCGCGCTTCACAATCTTGGCCGGGTTGCCGACGACGGTACAGTTGTCCGGCACCTCCCGCAGCACGACGGCACTGGCACCGATGCGTACATTGTTTCCTACGGTGAAGGGACCCAGCACCCGCGCGCCCGCACCAATCATGACATGGTTGCCGATGGTGGGATGGCGCTTGCCGTGGTCCTTACCCGTGCCGCCCAGCGTTACGCCCTGGTACAGCAGCACGTCGTCGCCGATTTCGCACGTCTCGCCAATCACAACGCCTGTGCCGTGGTCGATGAAAAATCGTTTCCCAATCGTCGCGCCGGGGTGTATTTCAATCCCGGTGCAGAAGCGGTTCCATTGCGATACCCACCGTGCCAGAAAAAACAACCGCCGCTTGTAAAGCCAGTGCGCGACCGCGTGGGATATGCATGCCCAAAAGCTTGGATATAGTATGACCTCAATGGCGCTTTTCATCGCCGGGTCTTTGCTTTTAATCGTTTGGATTTGTTCCCGTAAACCCATATTTCTCCCCCTTTGCCGCCTCTTCCAGAAGGACGACCGCATGCGCGGCGATACCTTTACCCACACCCGTAAAGCCCAGCCCTTCCTCTGTCGTCGCCTTCACATTCACTCTGTCCTGTGTTGAGCGGCAACATCGTGCCAGCCGCGTCGTCATATCAATAATATATGGCGCGAGGCGGGGCTTTTGTGCTACGATGGTGCAATCCAGATTCCCGAGGGTATACCCCTTGGCCTCCATGACCTCTATAACGCGGTCAAGCATGACGGTGCTGTCGATGTCTTTATATGCCGCATCCGTGTCGGGGAACAGCTTCCCGATGTCGCCCAACCCCAGTGCACCCAGGATGGCGTCCATCACAGCATGGATGAGAACATCCGCGTCAGAATGGCCGAGCAACCCTTTTTCAAACGGGATTTCCACCCCGCCCAATATGAGTCGGCGGTTCTCCGCCAGCCGGTGTACGTCATAGCCCATACCAATACGCATTGTCTCACCCCGTTTTATATACTGATACAGTAACCTTCATTATAACATGAAACAGTTCGGAAAAGCAATGCTTACCGGCAACGCAGCACATCCGCCGGTTTTTCGAATTTGACGGCGCAATTGGTTAGCATATCAGGCGCGACTGCGCCCCACATCGCCGCACCGAAGTCCACGTCCGCACTGTTCGCGCACTGCATATCATATACGGAGTCGCCGAGGTAAATCGTGTCCTTTGCTTCGATTTGCAATTGCTTCATCACGGCGAGGAGTGGTTCCGCATGGGGCTTGGGGTTCGCGGTGTCGTCCGCGCAGATATAGCCGTCAAATAGCGAGGCAAAATCCCAGTTCCGGCAGAATTCCTCCGTGTATTCCACGCGGTTCTTGGAGGTGACGATGCCCATTGTATGTCCGCTTGTTTTCAACGTGCGGAGCAATTCGACAATACCGTCAAAGGGTTTTACCATACCTTCCTCCGATAGCCGCTGGTAATGCACGCCCCAGCGCCGTACCGCCGCGTCCGCATCCGCCGCGCCCAACTGCGTCATGGACACTTTACCCGGTATGCCCAAAGAGAAACGGAGTGCCGGCAAATCCTTATGGATGCCCTCGTCTTGCAAGGCGCGCTGGCAGGCGAGGAGGTTGGCGGCCTCGTTGTCTATCAATGTGCCGTCGATGTCGAAAATGAAGTGTTTGTAGCGTTTCATGGTTATTCCCCTTTCTATTGATGCCAGTGATACCAGCATACCATACTTCACGCAAAATGCAACTTTTCAAATGGACGAAAACGTGATATACTGGATAAAATATGACAATAGAGGATGAATCAGATGCTTGCGGAACAGACACGGGCGCGTTTGCGCGGACATAAACGGATTGTGGTCAAAATCGGGACGACCAGCCTGACCCATGCGAATGGGCGATTGAATCTGAAACGAATTGAAAAACTGGCATGGGTTTTAACGGATTTGCATAATGCGGGGCGGGATGTGATTTTGGTCAGCTCCGGTGCGATCGCCGTCGGCGCGGACAGGTTGGGGTTGGCGGAGCGCCCGCGCGATGTGCGCGGGAAGCAAGCGGCCTCCGCCGTCGGGCAGGCCGTGCTCATGCAGATTTACGAGAATTTTTTCATGAACTACAATCAGAAGGTGGCGCAGATTCTCTTGACGAAGGATGTGTTTGACGACCCGGAGCGCCGGGCGCTGGCGGGCGATACTTTTGATGCGCTGTTGTCCATGGGTGTGATTCCGATTGTCAATGAGAACGACACCGTATCCACGGCGGAGCTGGGTTTTTCCGAAAACGACTCGCTCTCGGCATATGTGGCTTGCCTGCTCTCTGCGGACGCACTGCTGATACTGTCCGACACGGACGGTATTTACGACAGTGACCCGAAGCGTAACCCGAACGCCGTGTTCGTCCCCTTTGCGGACGGTGTGGATGATGCACTTGCCGCGTGCGCGGGGGAATCGGCGGGGAATTTGGGCACGGGCGGCATGTTCACAAAGATGGCCGCTGTGCGCGTCGCGACAGAGCAGGGCATCGATACTGTCATCGCCTCCGGGGAGGAGCCGGCGATATTGCATGACATATTGAGCGGTGAACCGCGCGGCACGCTGATTCGCGGGAAGAGATAGGGAGGAAAGCCATATGTTGTTTTGCACGAAATGCGCGCGTTTGCTGGACGACGGCGCGGAGAAATGCCCGCATTGCGGGAACGATTTACGCTCGAATGCGGATTTATTAAACGAAAGCCATTTTGATTTGCCTGCCATGCCGTCGGTTGAGACTGCGCCGCTTGTGGCCTATGCGGAAGTGTCGGCGCCGGTATACGAGGAACCATCCATGCCGGTGTACCCGAGTGCGCCGGTCGTGGCGACACCCGCGCCAATACCCGTGGAACAATCTGCACCGGCGACAAATGATGCGCCCGTAGCGGAAAGCGCCTCCGGCGATTCTTTGGACGGCGAATTGTCGCGTTTGAATTCGATATTGACCGCGCGGAAAACAACACCCGCAGCCGCGCCGAGTTCGGGACAATCGCTTTCGTATACTGCGGCACCGTCTTATACGGCACCAAGCCCGGCGGCGAGTTCTGCGCCGCGGCCTGGAACGGATTTCCGCGCATACGGCACGCCTGCCGGTATGGGTGCGCCCGCGGCGGCAGCGTATGCGCCACCGCGTATGGGGTATGAGGATTCCGTCGGTACGGGCACGATGGTCGGCTTGCTGCTGCTTGCGTTGATTGCGCCGCTTTTCGGCCTGATTGCCGGTGCTTCGATGCGTTCAAACGCGTCGCCCGCCCGGAAAGCATTCGGCAAGGCGGTCGTCATAACCTCGGCGATACAGTTTGTGCTGAGCGGGACGTTGATGCTGATTGTTATTTTTGTTTCTTCATTGTAAACTAGATTATCTGCATACAAAAACCCGCGCGGATTCCGCGCGGGTTTTTTCATACAGTTAGGTAACCGCTGATTAACTCAAAAAGTTTTCTAAAAGTGTAGCGGAAGCGGCGGAAGCTTGGCGCAAAGCCCGGCGTTTTCGTAGAAAACGCAAGCTTCTGCGCCGTTCTGCTTCCGTACACTTTTTGAAAGGTTACACTGAATCAGCGGTTACTTAGATTTACACATTAAATCGGAACAATATTACGTCCCCGTCGCGTACGACGTAGTCTTTTCCCTCTAGCCGCACAAGTCCCGCTTCGCGCGCGGCATTGTACGCGCCGAGGCGCATCAGGTCGTCGAAATTCACAATCTCCGCTTTGATAAAGCCGCGCTCAAAGTCCGTATGGATTTTACCCGCAGCCTGCGGTGCCTTGGTGCCAATCGGAATTGTCCATGCGCGAACCTCCTTTGGTCCGGCTGTCAAAAAACTCATCAGCCCAAGTGTCTTGTAGCTTGCCGCGATAATCTGGTCGAGGCCGCTTTCCGTTACGCCGAGTTCTTCCAGGAACATCAGCTTCTCGTCCGGTTCCAAAGTGGAAATTTCTTCCTCAATCTTCGCGCAGACGATGAACATCTCGCTATGCTCCGTATCGGCTTTTGCCTTCACGACGGCGGTGTATTCATTGCCTGCCAGCTCATCTTCGCCGACATTCACGGCGTACAGCACCGGCTTGTAAGTCAGCAGCGTGAGGCTCTTGACAAAGGCGTCTTCTTCCGGCTCAAACTCAATGCTGCGCGCGGGCTTGCCGGATTCCAGAATGGGATAGATGCGCTCAAGGATTTCCAGTTCCTTCGCCAGCGTCTTGTCCGCCTTTGCCGATTTCTGCGTCTTGGAAATGCGGCGCTCCAGTACCTCCATGTCCGCGAAAATCAATTCCAAATCAATCGTCTCCATATCGCGGAGCGGGTCAACGCCGCCGTCCACATGGATGACGTTTCCGTCATCAAAGCAGCGGACAACGTGTACAATCGCATCCACTTCGCGGATATGCGCGAG
>JGI994J12354_10004631_pt1 | contig 12258 bp, 9 predicted proteins | sample IntmicLarv3ML3BL_FD_12354 | JGI IMG/M metagenome (IMG submission 12354) | reverse complement strand
AATATGCGTAGCAAGTACATATTCGTATTTTCCCTCGGTTATTTCATCAGCTAATTTTTTACCGATTTCATGAGCCTGCTCAGGTGTGGTTTCTCCGATATCAAATGATTGTATTAAATGATGCGCGAGATTATCGCCTTTGCGTATTTTTGTTTGTGCGAGAGTAAATTCAAATTCTATATCTGCGGTTTCATGAGAACAACCGAATGTGGAGATTAAAAGTTTTTCATCTGTTTTTTCTGAATCGCAAATATATGCTATTGCTTTGCCCAATGTTGATTTGATAGGATGCACCTTTGTGTAAGCCATACTTCTTTCATCAACTCCTTTACCTCATCAACATCATCTTCATACAAACTACCTGTCTGATTCATTCGTTTAACAATCTGATTTACATTATTTCCGATACGTTGAAGTTGCGCCGTGTTTTCTTTAATATCTGTAGTATCAACGCTTATTACATAACCATCAACTGTGGATTTTCTTAAATAAGCACTTCTGTTAGTTGTGCCGATAAGTTTCATTTTTTCGACTATCACAGCGAGTTCTTCTTCGCTGACATAAAATATAAGCGGTATTTTCCTTTCTCTGTTAGCCATAAGCATTTTCCTTTCTGCGTGATTTTAGAGAGATAAGATATTCAAAAATTATTTTATGAATCCTTATACTTATGTAATCCTCAGAATCCTATTTTGGCAACTTTTTTTTAAAAGAGTAGAGAAAAAATAAATTTTAGCTATTATTTTTAATTAAATATCACGGTTTAATTACTAATTAAATCACAAAAGACATTTTTAAAATATGAATATTTCAAATTGAATAAAAAAGCTAGTTAATACTCAAGCGTGTAAAAATATAAGGCTATTGATTGCTCAAAATCCTATTGCTATATTTTAGGAAAAAACAGAAATTTACCAAATCAAGCATTAATTTAGTTTTACACATTTTTACAGTTAGTTGATATATCTCACAATATTTTTAAAAGTATATTGTATGATTACATATGATATAATTTAATTATATAATATATGTAATTATTTAATAATATCATTGACACCTTTATAATAATATGTAATACTATTATACAACACTGAAATTTGTAATGTCACCTTGTTCATTTTGTGATTTTTCGCAATATTTAAAATTAATTTGTGACATTACGAATTACATAATCTTTTTAACTATAGAGGGAGGTCGTTATTATTCCAAGGAAAAGTGTATAAATGAAATGTACAATTATGAGATTTAACAATATCCAAAGGAGGAAATAGTTTATGTTATTAAAAAATTCTAAAAGATTTATTGCTTTAATTTTAACTATTAGCTTTATTTTTCCGAATGTTAATGTTTTTGCTAATTCTGAAATAGTTCTTGATGATAGCGATATAAAAACAGAGGAAAGAGTACTGGAAGAAACAGAAGTCGTGCAGGCTGAAACAGATATTGAATTAGGAAATGAAGTTATAGAATCTACAGATGAGGATTCTACCGAAACAATTGATTTACAAAAAGATTTAGATTCTGAAATCGCGGAAAAATATAAAATAGATGTGATTTCACCTACAATGCAACAAGATTTAAAAACAAGCAAGATGAGCGATTCTAAAAATAAGGAATTAGAATCCTTAGAAAAAGTTGACCTAGGCGCTATTTCACCAACAATGCAAAGCGATTTGCAAACAAATAAAACGGGAAATTCCAGAAATAGCAGAGGTTTAATGTTCTCTCTTTCGGATTCTCCATCAATACTTCTTTCGAATGTTACCAGAAATTCGATGAAAGCGTCAGTAATTTACCCAAATTCAACAGCATGGGGAAATAGATTAGAATTACAAAATCTTTATAATGGCGTATGGCAGGATATCACAAACACATATAATACAACGAATGGAACATATTCTATTCAAAATCTCACCTCTGGAGATTATTATAGAATAAGATTAACATGGTATGATAATGGTTGGGATTATATAGATGCATTTATTTCAACAAATTCAGAAACTCTGAGCATCTCAGACGTTACAGCTAATTCTCTAAAGATAAGTGCTGTTTATCCAAATTCGACAGCATGGGGAAATAGGTTAGAGATACACGATACTGACAATAACGTCTGGCAAGATATTACAAACACATATAACACAACGAACGGAACATATTCTGTTCAAAATCTTAATCCAGAAACTCATTATAGAGTTAGACTTACATGGTACGATAACGGGTGGGATTACAGAGATGCCTTTATTACAACTATGTCCGCCAGTACGCAACTTACAGGTAGTGGTACTGAAGAAGACCCATATCTTATATCAGACGCAAATGAATTAAGATTAATTAAAGAAGATATGACTGCCCATTACAAGCTAGCTGCTGATATAGATGTGGGTTCTTGGGAACCACTAGGCAAAACTTTGAATGCGACAGAAATAGAAAGTTTTTCTGGTGTTTTGGATGGCAACGGTTTTAAACTTAAATCAATGCTCATATCAAATACTATTAATGATTCGACCTATGGTGATATAGGTTTTTTTCGTAAATTAGATGGTGCTATCATAAAAAATATTACCTTTGAAAATGCTAATGTGGAAAATATTGCAAAGTATAATTTCACATATAAAACAAAAGTTGCTGTATTAGCAGGTTCAGCAATTAATAGTCAAGTTATGAATGCAAAGTTTAATGATTTACTCGTTTCAGGTGGTACTGTTATTGCTGGAGTAATCGGAGAAATAAATGGTCACATTGAATTTAATAACGTTGATGTTACAAATGCGGAAATCATTGCTTCTGATTATGGTGGGGAAATTGCTGGCTTGGTGGCATCGGGCTCAATGGGATCATATGAATCTCAAGAGAGAGAGATTATTTTTATAGATTCTTCATTTAGTGGAAAATTGATAGGGGGAACGCAAGGCGGACGACTATCTGGACTTTTCGGCGGAACGGTTACCAAAATTGAGAGATGTTCTGTCAATGCCGAAGTTGATGCTAGAGGCTTGGTAAATGGAATGGTTTTTGAAATCAACGGTGGTTCTCAAATCAAAGATTCTTATGTTAATTTAATAATCAAACAAGATAGGCTTATGCCTAATCTTTCGGAAATTTATGGCATAGCCGAACGCTCTCAAGATAAGATTACAATTGAAAATTGTTTTGTTATCCTAACAGGCATAGGTACACCGAAAAATGTAAAAGTTCAACCCTTAGATGTCAAAATTTCGGGTTATTATGCTCCTACTGGTGAGAGTGTTTATGTTAACTCTTATTATAATGCCACAGGATTCACCAATGTTCTTAATACCCTATCTGGTCACTCAAGAACAACTGAACAATTAAAAAATTCTTCAAATTATATTAATTGGGATATGGCAAACATTTGGGATATGACAAATAGCTATCCATTTTTGAGAGATTCTTTCGATAATGAAAGTTTAAAAGGCAATGGCACAGAATCAAATCCATATATTCTTAAACGTAGAGAAGACTTTTTAAAAATCAAAAACAATTTAAGTGCATACTATAATATAGAAAGTGATATAGATTTTCTTAATGACCCGATTGACGGAATTGGAAGTAAAGACGCACCTTTTAGCGGCTTCATTGACGGAAAAGGGCATACGTTATATAATATTCAATGGAATCAGTCTTTCGACGCTACTGCATTTTTCTTATATAGTGACGGCGCAGAATTTAAGAATATTGCATTTGACAATATTGGGATTGATGATTCCGCAGATGATTATTCGTTAAATTCCAGAACGACTACAAGAAGTGTTTCCCACAACACTAATATAACATCTGCTTCTGGGTTATTTGGCACAGTTAAAAACTCTCATCTATTCAATATTATTGTTAATAAAATATATGCTCCTTTCGATACTGTTGCGGTAGGTGGACTTATTGGGTACGCTTCCAACAGTACAATAGAAAGATGTGCTGTATTATCGGGCAGGGTATCTGGTATGGAAATGTCTAGTGCGGCTTCATTGATTGGAATAGCTGAAAATAATACAATTGTAAGAGAGTGCTACACAAGCATGAACGCAAGTACTTCATATTCTCTTGGTTGTGGAATGATTGGTCGAGTTAATAATAACGTATTAATCGAGAACAGTTATTCCAATGATACTGTAACGAGTTATTATGCTTATAATAAAGATGGAAGATATTCGCTTATTGGAAAAAGTTATTATGGAGACGTCCCAATAGAAAATGTAAAAATTGTTAATAGTTATAGTTCTTCTACAATTGAGGAAACTTCTCCTAACCTACCTGCAAATTTTAAGTTAGCTCCAGATGGTGTAGTTATAGAAAACTCATATTATTTAGGCAATAAGACTTCATCAGAATTAATGCAGAAAGCCACATTTAAAAATTGGAATTTCAATAACATTTGGAAAATTGATGAGGGCAAAACTTATCCATCTTTAAGAAATATACCTAGTTTTTCTGTGTTTTTGGATTTTCCTGTCAAGTCTGGTGAAATAACCTTGTGGTACGGTATGGTTGATGAACAATGTCAGCAACCGAATCCAGGTATAGATATCCAAGATGTAGAAAATGCTAGTGTGTATTCATTAGCTGATGGTACAATTTCAGCTATCAAAAATGACGACTTATTTAATGACTATTTGGAAATTGACTTCAAGTATAATAATGAAAATATGAGAGCAATTTACTTTAATATAATCCCATTTGCTAAATTAGAAGTTGGAAGAAAAGTCGCTCAAGGTGAAGAAATTGCTAAAACACAAAATATTGATAATCGTGGTGTTGTGAAAATTTGTATTTTCAAAATTAAAGAAAATGGAGATTTAGAATCTGTTGATCCAGTATTATATTTAAAACGTCCCGAATATAGTTCTGATTACCTTTCAAAAACTCTTTCTTCAACTTTTATTAAAAATAACTATAGGATATTAAATCAAGAGGGCAAATTTGTTCCATCTATAACTACTTTTTCATCAAATGGTGTTAAAGACAAAAAACATCAAGACTACGTTGATAATCGTTTTATAACCGATGATGAAAAATACTTAAGAAAATTGGTTGAAGATTATTATTCGGAAGAAATATCATTTTGGGATTTAAATAAAGCAAAAACATTAGAAGACTTGGTAAAAGAAAATTTGACCTATAATGATAAAACTAAAATAGCTACGGTAAAAATCGACGGCATTGTGAAAGAATATGCTTCAAGTTTATCAAATGCAAGAATATCCGTCGAAACAGATAGAATGATTGTGAGTGAAGAAGTATTTTTAAAAGATTTCTTTCCTGCTGAATATGACAAATTAAGTGCATACTTTTTGGGTTTTAATTATTGGGCGGAAGATTTTGAAACTTTCTTGACAAAATTTAAAGAATCAACAGCATTGGAAAATTGGGACAGGTTTTTAGGATTGTATCTTGCACAAATAAATTCGGAATCAAAAGCCAAAGATGTGGCTGAACATTTTTCTAAGAAATTTGATATTGCAACATTTACAAATTTTAAACCAACTGATAACTATCTTAGCTCTACATTTAGTGATGGGAGCACTAGGTTTGATAGTGAGGTGCTCTGTCTTATAGGACATTCCGGGCATGATTGGATGGGTTTAAACGTTTTGGATCTTTGGTTGCTAGATGTTCCAATTTTTAAAAAAATCGAAGATGCAAACAAATTAAAATTGATAATTTTTGCAGGGTGTTTATCTGCGGAACAAAATTCAGAGGGCAATATTACTGAATCGGCAGTAAAAAACGGGATTCGTAAAGATGGAACAAAATATTATGGTGTTAAAAATGCAATCGGTTTTGAAAAAAAGATACTAAACGAAGTAACCGATAATTGGTTAGAAGCTTTTTTTGACGCCGCCTACGATGGTGAATCAATTAAAGATTCCGTAGATAAAGCAAATTCAATATGGTATCCTAAACCTAATTCTGGGGTAAATTCAGGACGCCTGTACGAAAACGAAAATAATACTGCTAAGGATAAAACGATATCAAATAGCAAAAAAACGGCAACAAGAACTTCCAAAACGGCACTTTCACAAAATATTATAACGTTAGAAGATAATTTAGTTATTGATAAAGATAACATTGATTACAGAATCTTATTTAAACAAATTTCCACCTTGCTCACTAATAAATACCAATTGGAAGATTATTTTATTAGTGAATATATTGATGATGAATTAAATGGTAATATAAGTTTTACACTTTATGTGGAAAATGTAAGAACCAATATACATTTTAGTTTTCTTATAGAAAATGGTCATGCAACTAAATTATATTTCTATGGAGACTATAAAAAGGATATTAACTTATCTCCATCAATGTATTCAGATGACGAATTAAAAAATAAAGCAAATTTGGATATAGAAACACCTAAAGGAACTAAGTTATCTAAGCAAGAAGTATCCATTGCATACTTAACTGACGAAGATACTTTTATTTATTCTGTTACCAATACTTATACTGATGAAACCGGCAAAGAATTAATTCTGGACATAGTATACGAAAAATAAGTTCTCTTAAAATAGTATTTTTAATTTCCGAGATAGGAAATTTTATCAATTTCCTATCTCATTTGAATATAAATTAGTCTGAGGAGATGATTAAGTGAAAAATAAAATTTTAAAAACATGCACTACTGTATTCTTGATAATTTTGATAATTTTTATAGTTTTTTCTTTGCGCATGTCTATAGCTATTAATAGTGGTCCAAATATAAAACACCTAAAGAAACTTTTGTCCGAATCTTGCGACAGTTATATTGAAGAAAACGGAGTTTTACCTAAAACATTTGATGACATCACTCCATATTTTGATGTTCCTTCCGATGTAAGAGAAAAATATTTATACGATTTTAATAATAACCTTTCAAATAGATTATTTTATATTATTGAAAATCGAATAGAAGTTAGAAGTTTGTACGAGGGTAAAGGATATGTATTTATTTATTTCATGGATACAACTCAAAGAAAATATATTACACTTAAAAATGTAACGTCCATGTCTGAACTTGAGGAATATAGCTATGGTTCAAAAGGTAAGTCTTAAAACAAGCCATTATGCAGTCAACGAAACCTTTTGGCTCAATTTACTATCCTCAAATTCCTTGAAGACTTCTTCCCAATTTCTTTTGACTCTTATAATAAACACCTTCATTCAATTTATTTATTTGTGATTATTATAAAACAAACTTATCTTCAATTTCATCTAACTGTATTTGATGCTTACTGAATATACCTTTCCCAAAAAACTCTATCCGCAATAAGCTGAACACTTTGACCTTTGACCGCTGAGATTGAACACTTCTTTGGAATTTTGCAAAAGTTCATTTTAGAAAATCGTTGGATTATAGATTATGGATGGTTTTCCGTCTTTTAAATCAAGTTTAGAAAATATAAAGCATAAGTCAGAATTGCAGCATCGATTTTTATAGAGATACTGTTCAACCATTGCGGGTTAAGATGTTCAGCTCGTGCGGTCACAGACTATTCAATCTTGGTCGGCGTATTCACTTACTGAGAAACGTCAAAAAACCATTTATATCAGCAAGTCAAACTTGTGTTATAAATGGTTTTTTGTCATGCAAAATTAAATGTCTATTTATGTGTTAGCAATTTTGCCAGTAAGCATCAACCCATACTCCTCTGGTGTATGACCACAATCTTTTCTGCTTCACACCGTTGCTAGTACGAAAAACATAACCAACTACGTCTTTTCTGGCGAGTGGTGAACTTTCACTAGATTCATATGAGTACTCATAACCCTCATCTGGAGGTAAATATGCGGCTTCAACCGAATTAGGAACAATGTTAATTACGAGCACACAAGCTACAACAAATTTACTGATAAATTTTTTCATAAAAATACTTCCTTTCGTTATATCAAATTAATATATTAAAACTCTATGGATTAATAGAAATATTTTGCGTATTGTAGAGTTCTATTTCTGATTCTTCTACACTTCCCCAAAACTCTCCATTAATATAAAGTTCATAATTACCATCATTACCTAATACAATTTTCTTATTTTCTGTACTGACAAAGACCATTTCATCTTGGTCACTTTCAACAACATCTTCAAATAACGGTTCATACCATGGTTGTATAGTAAAACCATAAGATAAAATTAATACTAGAATCAAAATTAAAAAAGTAAATAACATTGCCCTTTTTTCTTGTTTCGGATTGTAATCTTGCAATTTAAATCTTTGAATAAGTTTTTTCTTTTCTGCTTTTTTACTCGTTATTGCAGAAACATAATAGCTCGAATTTACAGTTTTGGATACATTTTTTGTCACAGCTAAAATTGTATCGAAGTACTCAAGACTTTCTCGCTCTGACAATCCATCGCATACTGTTACATCGCACCTAATTTCCAATATTTGAACTATATCACTTGCAAAAATATGAACAAGTGGCATCATCCAAAATATATTACGAATACAAACAGAAATTAACTTAATCCAAATATCATATTTTGTATAATGTACCAACTCATGCTCGAAAATATACGACAATTCCATTTCTGAAAAAGTATTCTGTGGCAATACTACAATAGGAAAAAGAAAGCCTGTTGTACATGGTATGGAAATACATGAACTTTTTATTAAAGTTGGAACTTTGCTTATATTTAGTTTTTTCGCTACTTTAGAATAAATAAGTTTCTCTTCATCGCTTATATTGAGTACACAAGCACTAACATCTTTCTTGAATTTTAAATATTTTAAAACTTGATATATAGTTAAAAATATAGAAACGACTATGGAAATAAATATTAGAAATTCTAATGTACTGATTGGGAACTCATATTCTAAAAAAACAAACTTACTATGTAATTTTCCTAAAAACCAAGGATATATTTTTTCTGACCCTATTACTTTAACAAAAGAAAACTCCACGGAAATAACTAATCGAAAAAAACATACCAACATAAAAATTAATAAGATTTTGATGCCGTATTTTTTGATAAATGAGTTCATTCTCAACAATATACATATTAAGGCTATGCCTAAATTAAAAAATAACAACGCCATAACAACCGAATATATTGTAATGTCTATAAAAATCCTACTTCAACTCCTTTTTCCTTTCTTGAAGTATTTTTTCTAATTCCTCTATATCAGAAATGTCTATGTTCCCGCCTATTATACCTGATACTAGTGCCGGAACTGACAATCTTTGAGCCTTTCGATTTATGTTAATTTGCATAATAGCATATTCATCAGCTGATAAAGTGGGTTTAAAAGCTCGACCATAGTTAGTTTTACTTTTTACAAAACCATCAATTTCAAGAGCACCTTTTTCTAATAGTGAATTAATTAGTGAAAAAAATGAATTTTTTTTCCAATTTCTATCTGTTGACAACTCAATTATATCACTTCTTGAAAGAGACCTTTCCTCTTTCCAAAGCAAATCCATTATTTCATATTCATTTTTAGTTAGTACAAATTCTTTCATCACACATCATCCTTATATATTGAATAAAATTTTCCTGCAAATGATAATTTAATAATGTCATATTAAGCTTAATGATATTATAGCACATTCAATAATATTTTCAACTATCATTTTTAGTCGTTGGATATTTTAACTTTTTTCCTTTCACAAACAGTATAAAGCATTTTGAGTTTTAAAATACATGCATTGAAGTTTTAAATCCGTGATAAATTTTAGGTGGTTAATAAAGGATTTCTTTGTAGGTTGATTTGTGATTGAGTTGTATATTCGATATATTATAGTTTAAATTAATAATATATAATTCAAATATATATTATTAAACAAATGATTACTTTATGTATTTTAAATGTGAAAAGAAGTTTAGGACTGCTTAAATTCATCAATTATGCGGAAAATTTAAAAAGCAGATTTTTTAATATACTTACTGCACATTGACAAGTACATATAAGTATTTGGGGCAAAATTACCGAATGACAAATAAAGAAATATTTTTCAGCAACTAATCATAATATGTATGCGTTCCATCAAATAATTTTATAATGTACAAACGAAAATACCCGATTGTTTTTTCAATCAGGTATTTTTTTGTTCCTAATTTTCGTTTTAAAAAAATTTTTTAATTTTTCTTCTTTGTAAAATTGCACATTTCAAAGGCATTTAGTCATTTTTTATTTTCAGTTTTTAGTTTTTTTTAAAAAAGTTTTCAAATTTGGTTGCTTTTTTTCACTTCTTAGGATTGTTGGGTTGAAAAAAGGGATTTGTCTTGCAACATTAGGGGGGATGTGACTGTATGAATGATGATAATATACAACGTATTCAGGCTCAATTTGCTGCTTTCTGCATTACGGTTTTAAAAAATGAAAAGGCAAAGATACATAACGAATATAAAAAAGGACGTGAAACAGAAAAATCATTAAGTGAAATGACTGCTGCGGAATTATTTCTTACTGCTACATCAGATAAATATTTTTCAGAAGAACATATCTTTGAAGTTTTAGGAAAACCCGTCATCGTAACTGACGATTTGTTAGCGAAAGCTATATCTAAATTACCGAAGAAAAAACAAGAAGTAATACTTTTGTATTATTTCTTAGAAATGAATGACCGTGAAATAGGTGACGAACTGAATATGATTCGTCAATCTATTTCTAAACGGCGAAATGTAACATTAACTAAACTTCGCGAATATTTGGACGAGGAGGGTTTTGAATGAACAGAGTAGAAAGACCATTAGTTCCAATGCCTATCATTCTTGAAGCCATTGATGGTGATGCGGAAGCGTTAGCGATTGTGATAAGTCATTATAGAGGATTTATCAAATATCTCTCTTTAAGAAATATATGGGATGAATATGGAAATGGACATTTTTGCATGGATAATAATATAGAACTTCGATTAGAAGCGAAATTAATTGCAAGTATTGTAACCGGATTCAAAATTTTAGAAAAATAATCTGTAGGACACCTTTCCCTTTTTCATTTTAACTAAATCGTTGTCAATCGGTAAAAGCCCATCGAATACGATGAGTTTTTATGGCTTGATAACGCGGAGAAGTTACCTTTTACAAAACAAACCGTAACAAGTCGCATAACATTCAAAAAGAAAACGCTTAGGCGTAGCATTAAGAAGCAAATCGGATACAAATAGTACAGAACGAGCCGAACGGCGAGTGCGCCATGACTTCCTTAACAGGAACGAGCGATTAAACTTTTGCCGTAAAAATATATTTGGCAATATATTGGGCGATGACTTCTGTATTTGATAATGAAACTCACGCATTGAACGCTTTATTGCATTGTGCGTCTTGTCATAAGTATGAGGAGAGGTTTAGAAACCTGTGGTGCTGTTGCCGACAGCCGTTCGATTTGTTGTATTTTATTAAAACCAGAAGAAAAGCAATATTTCGCAATTATTTAGGTTTCTTTCCTTGTGGTTTTAAAAATAAATTTTAAGAATTTGAAACTATTTAAATATGGGGAGGTTAATGGGTATGTATGATTTTGAAAAAATGAAAAATACTGATATTGAAACCGTGAACAAAGAAGAACTCGTTGATATTCAAACTGTTTCTGTGGATAAGAACTTATCTAAAGAAGAACGTATCGCGGAGTTTATTCGTCAAATAAAAAATCCTTATTGTTTTAAGTGCGGTAAATTTATTGTAAGAGCAAGATACGCCGAGAACGGTCCGTCACTTGAAGAATGTTTGCAATCGGTTTTATTATAAAAATGATTTTTATGAATACAAAAGAATATCTGTATTTCTGAGATAAAAAATGTGATGTACTTTTCCTGTGATTTGTGATAGAATTGTATTCGGAAAAAGGAATGAAGAAAATTTAATAAGACGAATCGTATCACTCTTGAGGTTGCAGGATTACTCTGTAAAATTTTAAGGAGTGATTTTTTATGCAAAAATATAGAGCCGCGAAATATGTGCGTCTATCCTCTGCCGATGATAAAAATGATAAAGTTGATAGTGATAGCATCATTAACCAAAGCAAATTAATAGATGATTTTGTTAAAAATAATCCAGATATTGAAATCGTAACCGAAAAAATTGATGACGGTTACAGCGGCATTATTTTTGACCGCCCCGCGTTTAAAGATATGATGAGCGAAATTGAAGCAGGAAAAATTGATTGCGTTATCGTTAAAGACCTTTCGCGTTTAGGACGCGAATATATTGAAACAGGTCGTTATTTACGTCGCATCTTCCCTGCTTACGGCGTTCGTTTTATAGCTGTTTTAGATAACATCGACACCGCGAAAGAAACTTCGGGCGAGGAACTTGCCGTTAGT
>JGI994J12354_10004630_pt1 | contig 12259 bp, 15 predicted proteins | sample IntmicLarv3ML3BL_FD_12354 | JGI IMG/M metagenome (IMG submission 12354) | reverse complement strand
GGCCTTTAGCTCAGTTGGTTAGAGCACGCGGCTCATAACCGCATGGTCCAGGGTTCGAGTCCCTGAGGGCCTACCACCGCGAAACCACCCTTGACGGGTGGTTTTTTGTCGCCCTTTTGGGCGACGCGCGGTGGCTTTCATTTCAAACAAGGGGCCCTCCCGGCCCCTTATTTATCCCCTCCGGTAGATTGGCTTTGGGAAATGGCGCGCTTGCAGGGGGCATGAGCAAGGCATCTTTTTCTACCGCTGATTCCACATCAAAGGATAAACTTTGATATAATGGGAGCCGTCCAGCATGGGCGGTTTTCATTATGTTTGAAGATGTAAAAGTTTTACCGCTCGCAGTTCTTGGTAATTTTTGCTTTTACTACGGGTGCCGGAGTGCGTTGGAAACCAGCACAAAACAGCCAATCAATCAGCACCTGTTCTAACTACTCAAAATTCCCCCGCCCTAACGCATAAAAGCAAACGTTGTATAAATCAGAAAGAGGTCTGCAATAAAAACGTCCTCCTGCTTTTGAGTAAATTTATACTGAGCGACATTGTTGCAGCAAACAGCGCAAACAAATGCGGCTTGTGCGTTTATATTGATTATATGAATAAAATCCAATATAATGTTCAAGTGAAATCATCAGTTTCACATTTGTAAAAACATGAAGTCTGGCTCACTAGGAGGTACTTCTGGTTGAAAAACATAATCATTGCAGGCCCGTCAAGATCCGGAAAATCGACATTGGCGAGAAAAATAAACGAAGAATTAAATTACTTTATCATCAGTGCCGATAAACTTGTCGCCGCGTTTCAAGGAGCATATCCGCAACTGGATATTAGGCTTGCTTGGGATAGAGAAAGAACTACAGACAATATAGCGCCGTTCCTCGGCCATTTTCTCGGGACGTTTTCTTCGGCAGATGGGCGTGGATTGCTGCCCTATAGTCACGGTGCGGTAAAAGGGAACAGATTTGTACTGGAAGGGGGATATTTTAATTTTGAAAAAATACTGTCCATTCTTCAAGAATATGGGATAGAAAAATTGGAAGACAACTTTTTGCTTATCGGGTTGGTGCAGAGTAATAAGACGGTTGATGATTTTGTCAGCGATTTCAAGAAATATGATACGGACGCTGATTGGACATACAATTTCAGCGATGATGATCTAAGGAATATTTCTGAAGATGCCATTTCATTTAGTCGCTATATGTCCGATTGTTTAGCAAAATATGGCTTTACAATTTATGATACATCCATAGAGCGAGAGCGAGTTTTTGATCAAATCTTAGAAGATATAAAATTGATATTGCAAAAATAGCAGTAGAGGGTTGAGTCTCTTTGATTATATCAAAATTCGTCCCTATATCCCTCGAGAAAAACGTCTTCACGGCGAGGCGGGCTTTGATGTTTTTCAGGCGCCTTATTTGTATTCGATTTCAATCCTACAATCCCGCCCCTTGCCACGCACCTCAATGCCCGTGACTGTCTTGCCCTCGTGCGCCAGCGCAACCTGCACGTGTTTTGCCACGATGCCCAAATCAAACAAATACAGCCGCCCCGGCAGCACCCGCCCGATGCCGCGCACGTTAGCACAAATGGTGACTTTGCCCGGCGAAAAGGCCAGTTTCCAGGGCTGGAAGTTGACCGCCGACGGGGCCAGGCGTGCGGCGCGGGCGACGGCGTTGTCGGTGTCGCTGATGTCGGACAGCTTTTTGCGCTTAAAATCGCCCTCGCCTCCCCTCATGGGCAGGTTTGTTTTACCAAAGCCCAGCAAGATGCGGTAGCCCTCCGCCTTGTCCTCGGGCTTTGCCATGCCGCACCAAATACTGCCATAGCCATGGCTTTGCAGCCACAAGTCCACCCCCTGTAACACAAAACCGATATTGACAAAGGCCGCATCGTTCTCATCAGCAAAGGCCAAGATGGCGTGAGGGGCCATGCCACCCTTGAGCTGATCCCGCCCGACAAAGCCAAACCGTGCCGATTGCCCCGCCAGTTGCGGGGCCGCCGCGACATGCGCCCGAATGGCCTCCAGTTCCGCCGCGTCCATCACGCCGTCCGCGTACTGCCGCACACTGCGGCGAGCAAATATGGTCTCGTACAGCGTCATTTCGTCGCCTCCTCCTAATCTTGCGTTGCTTCAAACACTATACCCCATCCGCCCTTAACTTTCAACGCCCCTGTGCTATAATGGCAACGGAGGAAACACCATGACCATCACCTATCATGAAAACGCCCTGACTGCGGACAATTATCGCGCTTTTCAGCAAGCAATGGGCTGGAAGCCGGAAAATTATCAAGTGATCACAAAATCGCTGGCGCACGATCTATATGATGTCGTCGCGATGGACGGCGAGCGAATTGTGGGCATGGGTCGCCTTGTCGGCGACGCCGCCATCTATTGGTATATCCAAGACCTGTTTATCCTGACCGACTATCAGCACAAGGGCATCGGCACGCAGATCGTCCGCCGCTTGATCGACCACATAAAAACCAACAGCCTGCCCAACACCCAACTCGTCCTCTCCCTGATGTCCGCTCCGGGCAAAGAGGGCTTTTATGAAAAACTAGGTTTCACTCGCCGCCCCCATCCATCCGCCGGAGCCGGCATGGAACTGGAAATCACCATTCCCTAAAGCCCCCTACCATCACGTGATAAGAGGTTCTTAATAGATATAAAAAACAAGTTTTTAAAAGGAGGGGGCGCAGGGGAGGAAAAAATTTTCCAAAAATTTTTCCTCCCCCGCAAAATCGCCTATCTTTCAACCACCGCAAACTCGCCGGTTATTCTGTCGAAGGACAGGTCATATGCCGCGTTGGGCTTGACCTCAACGAGCTTTTCGACGGTGCCTGTGGACTTGGTGACGCTTTTGTAGACGACGCCCACGCGGGTGTGCGATCCCTCGATCTGGATGCGATGCTCGCCGGGCGCAATCCACACACCATACTTTCGCCCGTCGACAAACTTCAGCGGCGGTTGGCCGTCAACCGCGTGGATCTGCACGCCGCCCGACGAAATGCCGGTAATACCCTGCACCACTTCGTAGATTTTCGAGGCATCGGGGTGCTCGGCCAAAAAAGCCTTACCCGCGCCCTTGTGCTTTTTGTTTTTCAGAATGCTGGCCACGGTAAACCCGCCGACAAACAGCACCATCGCACCGCCCCACATGATGACAAAACTCGGCAACCCAAAAATGGTTTCCGGCATAATCATTTTCTCCTTTTATATCAACGAATTACAGTTTTTCCGGCACGAAGGTGCTAAAGCTCTGCATTTGTCTGAACATCGCCTCGAACTGCCTTTTGCCGATGGGCTCGCATTCGAGTTTGGTGGTCGTCCCCTCCTGGTCGGTGATGCGCAAACGCAACGTCTGCACGCCACCATTGGCATCCTGCACCTTAAAATAACTCAACTCGCAAACCGTCAGATCGTGGCTGTGGCGCAGTTTATTGTTCTGATAATAGTCGCACCGCCCCTCCGCCGTGATCTCGAACCTGATGTTGTCGCCCCAAATAGCATTGTATATCATAAAGGCAAAGATGATGATCGGCACCGCGATGGTGACAATATACATCGCGATGTTGGAAAAAAACTGCATCAGCCACAACAATACCAACCCCACGGCGATGGGCGCCAGGGGAGCCAGCAGAATTGATTTGATAAAATGCCATGTGGTGCGCTTGTAAATTGTCGTCGGCATGCAAATTTCCTTTTAGATCAGCAGGCCGCGCTTGTTGTCGGGGTCCATCGCGCCCTTGACTGCCTCGGTCTTGTTGGGCGAGGAGCGTCCCTCAAAATCAGGAAAACGCCGCTCGATGGCGGCCAGGCCAATCTCGACATCCTCGGCGACTTCCATGGGCGTCATGCAACCCACCGTCACCATGTCGCACTCGCGGATAGTGTTGTAGGAGAAGTTCAGTCCCACATAAGGCGTGCATCGCCCGGCGGCCATAGACTTGATAGTCATGACAGGCTTTTTGGCGTTGTGGATGACCCGGGCAATGGTCTCGACCTCGACCTGCATCAGAAAACCCAGGCAGTTGTACAGCTGGATATAGGTCTCGACATCATAACCCTGGGCATCGGAATACAGCACCAGCTCGGGCATGTGGGCCGACAAGCCGGGGATCATGCCGGCGTCACGGATCATGCTCAGGTAGTCGGGCAAGCGGGGGATGGCTTGCAGGTTTTTGTTGACCAGCTGCTCGGCCGACGAGTGGTGGATCAGGCAAAAGGTCGCGCCGTTCTTAGCGCACTCTTTGATCGTAGCCTCGGCGGACTTGCGGGCCTCGGCGTTGTCCGAGACGTCGATCGCTGGGGTGTCGATCAGGGTCAGCGCCTTGCCGTGCTTGTCCTCGTACAGGCGCAAACTGCGGGCAAAATGGGGCCCGGCCATGGTCGTTGTGCCCATGACGGCATCAACACCGCGCGAGGCAAAGGCCTCGTACATCGGCAAGATTGCGTGCTCGTCGGGGTGGTTGTTTTCGATCAGCTTGTCCGCCGCCGAAGAACGGTGCGACCAGCCCAGCATCCAGTTGGTGCCGATGAGCATACGGGGCAGTGATACCCCGGCGACGGTTGTGCGCGGAAACAGTTCGCTCATGATAATCTCCTTAGAATAGATCGCTTATCTTATTTATTCTGCCGTCCGCATCCGCCTGCATACAATCCACGCCCAAAGCAATGCACAGGCAGAGCAATTCGTTGGCCGGGTCGGCGATGTCCAACTCATAAGAATCGCCCCAAGCGAACCAGTACTTGGACAAGCGCAGGATGACATTCAGCCCCTCGGTCACGGCGTAGTCGTGCCCCAAAAAGTCGCCCTCCATCTGCCAGGGCAAGCCCTCAACATAAAAGCTGGGGCGGAAGAATGTCAGTTTACGCACCAGTTGATAGGTCTGGCCGCCGATCTCCAAGTAATAGCGGGGCCGCCACGAAAACACCTTACGGTGAATTTGGGCGACCGCCCTCCCCTGCTCGTCGCAAACGGTCAGGGTACGCGCCAGCGTCAACAGTTTGCCCTCGACAAAATAGCGGTCGGCACCCGCCTCGTCCTTGACCGTGAACCGCTCGCGCCAGGAAAATACCTTTTGCTTGATATATAATTTCACGTTTTACAGCTCGCAATTCACGCAGTTGTTATTCTTGGCCGACTCAAAGCAGGCCATCAGCACACGCAGCACGCGCATGGCCTCAGCGGGTTGCACGTGCAGTTTGTCGCCCTTGTTGACGGCGGCGTCGACGTTGCGGTAGTACTCCTGCCAGCCGTCGGATGTGATCTTGGGCAAGGGCAGGCGCTTTTTGGTCTCCTCGGGTTGGGGCGCCATCGAGCGGGTGGGGCCCGCCTTGGTCTGCACGATGACCGGCGGCACTGAGCGCGCCAGCGCCGAGGACTGGGTGACACTGCCCTCGCAGCCCCAGTTTTGAATCACGCAGGTGCCCTCGTCGCCGACGATATACCAGCGGGGCATGGGCTCCATGGCGTACATGTTGACCTCGAAATGCAGAATGGTGCCGTCATCCAGGGTCATGACAGCCTTGACATAATCCTCGACGTCGAAATTAAAAATCGAGCCAAAACGGCAGCAGACCGAGGTGATCTTTTTATCGGGATAAATCTGGCACAGCTGGTCGACCAGGTGCACGCCCCAGTCATAGAGCATACCGCCGCCGTATTCCTTGATGCCGCGCCAGCCGTGGATGATGCCGTTGCTGCCCACTACGCGCGATTCCATACTGATGACGCGGCCAACCATGCCGCTCTCGACGACCTTACGGGCCGTCAGATAATCGTCGTCCCAGCGGCGATTTTGGTGAATGGTGAACAGCCGGTCGGCCTTGATGGCCTCAGCCATCATCTGCTCCAGATCTTCGGGGGTCATGGTCACGGGCTTTTCGCAGATGACGTGTTTGCCCGCGCGCAGGGCCATGACCGTCAGGTAGCGGTGGGCGTTGTTGGGCGTCGACACCAACACGACGTCGATCTCCTCGTCCATCAAAAAGCCTTCCAGATCCTCATAGGCCTTCCAACCGCGATCCAGCGCCTCGCGCAGGATGTCGGGGTTGACGTCGTAGACGGCAGTAATCGTCACCACGTCCTGGGGAAGGCTGTCGGCATGCCAGTGCGCCACGCCACCAAATCCAATAATGCCCAAACGAATCATTGAGAAGACCTCCGAATTAGATAGTTACTTCGGGGAAAATTATAGCACATTGCGGCAGGCCGCAACCACGATTTTTCGCATATCCGCAAAACTTTTTCCAGCGGTGTCTCGCTTTTACTGGGGGAGGAAAAATTTTTTCAAAAATTTTCCTTCCCCGCAAAACCTTATCGCCCCGCACCCTTCGTCGCATACTCTCGGAACAAGCGCATGTAAATCTCGTAGTTTTCCACCGACACATCCGGTGGGGTTTGGTGGTCTACGCTGGGGATGAATCCGCCTGTGCGCATGACGGGCAGCAGACGTTCGAACTCGGCGCGCATGGCGGCTTCGCCCTGCTTCATGACGCGTTTATCAAAGGCCCCCAGCATGATCAGCTCGGGGTACAATTCACGCAGCACTGCCGCGTCGACGCCCGACTGGCGTTCCAGGGGCAAGATGCCTTGCATACCGGCGCGCAACAGCCATGGCACCATGGGCATGACGTCTCCGTCGGTATCGACCAGCACCTTGATGCCGCGGCGTTTCAGCTCGGGCACCACCCGCTGATAATAGGGCCGCAGGAATTCTTCAAAGCTGGCCTCGGACAGCATGGGCCCGTGGTTGTAGGACATGTCCTCGGCAAAGGTGACAAAGTCGGGCACCGACACCGCACACATCGCCTCGACGACCCGCAAATGGAAGTCGGCCAAGTCGCCGCACATGCGGTGGTAGAGCTCAGGCTCGTCGTAAAAAGAATACAGGTGTGCTTCGATGCCCATCAGCTCGCGCGGCCACCAAAAGAACCCCTCCAGCGTCAACCACACGGCAAAGTCACCCCGCACGTGGCCCTCCACCAGCTCGGTCAGCCCCGCCACGGCGCGCGCAATGGCGGCCTCAGGGAACAGCCAGGGGCGCAGACGCTCGTAGTCCTCCATACACGTGACATGGCAATCGGCCCCGGGCGCATGGGGCGCGTCGGGGGCCGTGGCGTGGATCCAAAACTGCCGATGGTCGTCCAATCCAAAGTGGCCGAACAGGTCTCCTCCGTCCAGCCCTTGGTCCCGCCAATTGTCCAGGGTCTTATCCCACCACCCCGCCCACTCGATCATGGGCAGGCGGTCGACGGGACGAAAGGCCATGGTGTTGACGATGCGCTCGCGTGTCGTCATCAGTCTAACAAATCGCCGTCGCCCGAGGTAAAGAACTCGCGACTGGTCACGCCGCGGGCGATACGCTCGCGGTCAATCAGTTGGCTCAGGTAGCGACGCACCTTGTCGGAGCGACGAATGTTGCGCAATTCCATGGTGGGGTGAGTTTTGTCCGAGCCCATGAGCATGACAGTGCCCAGCCCAAACATCTTCTGCCCCAGCTTGCGCGACAGGCGGATGTCCATGATGCGGTAGAGCATGATCTCGTCCGTGACCGTGCGGAACAGCCCCGTGCGCACGATCAGGCGATCCTCAAACAACTCATAGCGGGTAAACGTGCCAATAAAACCCAGCACCCGCTTGCGATCCTTCCACAGGGACTCTTCCTTTTCGTTCGGGAGTTTCTTTGCCATGGCGCACCCCTTTCATCACGAGAATNTATNGGCTTTTCGCTGGAGATATTATATCACAATCATCGCCTAGAAAAACCACCCGCCCAGCCGCGCATTNGCACGGTTGGGCGGGTGGCCGCTATTTGATANAATTCGCTCGCCAAATTATTGCGCAGCCTTTTTGCCCCCCAGGAAGCAATANGCCCCNGCCGCCAACGCCGCGCCCACAAAGGGACCAACGATGAACACCCACACGTTCGACAACGCGTCCTTGCCCTCGGCAAACAGCGCCGGGCCGATGCTGCGGGCGGGGTTGACCGAGGTGCCGGTCAGCGGAATGCCGACGATGTGCACAAAGACCAGCGTCAGGCCGATGACAATGCCCGCGACGCTGCCCTTGGTCTTGTCCGAGGTCACGCCCAGAATGGTCAGGATGAAGATAAAGGTCAGGATGATCTCGATAATCAGGCTGCCCGCGATAGCGTTGTTGCCCGCGATCAGGCCGTTAGAGCCCAGGGCACCCGTCAAATCCACAAGGCCAAAGCCGACCACCGTCTTGAGCAGCCACGCGCCCGCGATGGCACCGACGACCTGTGCGACGACATAGCCGCAAAAGTCAACGACGCTCATTTTCTTCGACAGCAGCATGGCCAGCGAAACGGCGGGGTTGATGTGGCACCCCGACACGTTGCCGATGACATACGCCATCGCCACGATCGAAAGGCCAAAGGTCAGCGCCACCGCCAGGTGTCCGCCGGCGGCATCACAGCCCAAAAACACCGCGCTGCCGCACCCCATAAACACCAACACCAGCGTGCCAAGCAACTCCGCGACATACTTTCTCGCCTTGTCCATAGAAAGACTACCTCCAGATTTTAATGTAAAGATTTCGCCTCGCCATTTTATCATAGAATCGCGCATGAATGCAAACTCTTTGGGGCGCGCTTTTTGCAAGCTCACCCGGGCTGTACATTCATCCTATACCGCCCAATCCGCAATCACAGGCGAAAAATCAGGTGTCATCCCCATAAGTTTGCGCATACCACGCGTCCAACGGGCCGCTCTCCTTCGAGGACACCTCGCCGTCGGATTCGATCATATACAGCATGTCTCCTGTCTGGGCGTGCACCAAAAGGCTCAGCCAATACATCTGCGGGCTATCGAGGAAAAACCGGTAGTATTCCTGCCCCGACACCTGCTCCATCACGTATCCCCGCTCCAGCACATCGTGCTCCTCGATCGGGTGTTCGTCCAGCCAACCCTGAGCAATCGCCGAGGCCTGATCGCCGCTGAGCCGCGCTGGCGTCGGCGTGGCAATGGGCACCGGCGTTGGCGTTGCGGTGGGTGTCGGCGTCGGAGTGGTATCCGGCTCCGGCGTCACCGTGGCCGTTGGCCTGGCCTTAGGGCGCGCCGTCTTCTCGTCCTCGGGCTCGGGTGTCGACGTGGCCGTCGCCCCGCACCCCACCAACAGCCCCATGGCCAGGATCAGCGCAAAAATCTTTTTCATGTCCGCCTCCTTTGCTTTTTAGCCAGTCACTCTCGCCGCCTTTTGGTTAGCCTTGTACTCTTTTACGTGCCAAACCACCAGCAATATCATCGCCACAACCATCGCAACCCAAAGATCCAATCGTCCCGACCACAATCCAGCCCGCAGCTTTTGGTATGAGGCATACATCTGGCTGTTTGTCAGATACATTGTCCAGCCCAGAACCAATATCAACCGCGCAATAATAAATGCAGGGCCCATCACATAGCCCCAAGCCGCGCCAACGGGCTTCCAGTTCTTCGGCATTTTATACAAAAGCCAACTAAACTTTCCGGGTTCATTGAAGTACAGCATACAATCGTATTGCGTAAAGTTTTTCGCCGCGATCACGGGACTCTGATACTTAACAAAGGTATAACGCAAGCTCAACACATACAAGATCAAGAACGCCACATTCACCGAAAACAGCGTCCCCCAACCAAGCCCCAGGTATTTGACCAAAGGATTCCCTTCCAACGCCAAGTCCGGTGTCCCCAGGTAAGTCAATACCCCATCAGCGATACAGAGCGCGATCATAATGATCGAATACACCCAAACCGTGCGTTTGCCCTTGCGCAAGGCATCTTGTGTTTTTCCTGCTTCCATCACAAAACCTCCAGCCCAAACACCCCCGCCAACACCCGCATGTCCTCGGCAATCTCCTCGAAGGCGAACACCTGATGGCACCCCAAGACGGTGGCGATGTACTTGTCGTAGTCGTCAAACCACACGCGGTATTGGGTACGGCAGCTGGGTTCATAGCCTTGCTTTTGCCCGGTGCCCATTTGGATGGTCATGGTGGTGGCATCTCGCGAGATGCGGCAGGCGGTCACGGGCAGGCGATCGGGAAAATCCACCTGAGTGCTGACGCCGATGCCGCTCTCGTGGTGGTTGCGCAGCAGGGTTCTCAGCGGCACATCACCCAGCCGGGTGGGCGCCGTGCAGTGCACGAAGTTAACAGTTTTGTCGCACCCCAGATTGGGGTTAGCCATCCACAGCGGCCCCGTGGCGATCTGCTTGGCCAGCAGCATCGTCACCGCCGCGTCGGTATCGCCCTCGCAAGCCGCGATCCAGGGCGTGTGTGTGTTGATGTGGCTGACCGCCATGCAGGTAGTGACGCCAATCTGCTGCAACAGGTTAAAGCAAGCAATGGCGACACCCGAGGCCTCGTGCCCGCGGATGATGTCCATCAAGGCCACGCCCAGCCGTGCGGCTTTGAGCGCGTCTTCTTCAGACGGTTCCTGCACCCCCGCCGCCTCCGCCATCCATTGATCGTACAGCGGCCGCGCCTGTTCGTCTGAGGTCAACTGATAGCGGCAAATCAACTCGGCGGTCTCCACGGGCACAAACTCGATGCCCAGCCGATCCTTGTACACCGCGTGATCGCGGCTGACGCTGATGACCCAGGGTTCACTTTCGCCGATCAACAACAGCTTGCTACCCCGGACATTGTAATAGCCCTGCACGGCCTTGCAAACCTTGGCCAATTCATCCTTGCTCGCGGGGAAAAACATCGGCTTTGGCGAGCGTTTGAGCACCCCGACCAAGTCCATAATCGCGGGCGCGGCATTGAGCTCCAGCATCTTTTGGCACAGCCAGTCGCAGCTGTTGCCCTTAACATAGGCCGGAAAAAGCACCACCCGCTCGAACCCTTCGCAGGCCTTGAGCACCAGGGGCTGCACCGCGCCGCTCATGGGCACAGCCACCAACACCTCGCCGCCCAACCCCGCCAGCTGGTTTTCTTGCGTAATCAAAACGACCTCGCCCAGCCCACCAAGTTCCTGGGTCAACTGCGCGGCGGCCTCGCCCAATAAGCCTTCCTCCCAATAACGGGTGGAGGCAAACAAACAAATGCAAACATTCGACACAGTCAACTCTCCCAAGTGTTCTCGCCGCACGCAGTCGCGGTTGTGGTATGCAAAAACGCCGTCATCATTATACCATATAGATTACTTGATCCGGCACCATGATTACATCCGCCAATCCGTCCCCGTCCATCCGCCAAACTTCACCCAACCCTCTTTGTGTTTGCCGTCCATCATATATTCAAACCGAAAAACCTGCTGCCCCTTGCCGACAAAAACAAACGGCCCGCGCGAAAGAAAGCAGAGTTCCACCACCAACACATCCCCACCCAGCCCCCGGATGTGTTCGCCAATCCGCGCCTTGCGCGAATTCGTCGTCACGCACCAAATAATAATCACGACAACCAGCAATCCGCCCAACAAAAACCATTCCAAAACACGGCCCACCTTCTGCTTGACATTTTTCCACCAATAGTATAATTCTTCCCTGCGAAAAAAGATAGTGTACGCGAGCGATTTCCGCCTAACAAAAAGCCACGGTGGTAGAAAAAGGTAACATGACAATCTTCGCGACACCTGGCGACTGTTTTTCACATCAGCATATCGCGGCAGGAGGGATATACAAGGGAGGACATCAGTCCGCCCTTGTTTGAAATCTCCCACTAGGCATCACACCCGCCGCATCCCGACCGCTGCTGCAGCCACACACCACCCCTCCCTCAAAACGCCCCACAAAAGCAAATCAATCCACCGATAAATTCGGTGGATTGATGCCTGGAATCACTGGTAGAAAAAGATGCCAAGCCCGCCCAATCACCAAACAATCAGGCACCCTTACTCAAATTTTGCGCGTGAGTTGATTTGCAAGATGCGGGCTCTGGTCTCTGCGTCCAAGCCGGTGCAGCCTTTGAACGCGTCCAAATATATGTTGCTCACACTGTCGGGAATGGTCACACTGGGCAAACTCGTGCATTGCCCGAATGCGCGCGATCCAGTATATGTTACTCCATCGGGAATGACAATACTAGTCAACCCTGCGCAACCATCGAATGCGGCCTTCCCAATGCTCGTCACACCGCCAGGGAGAGCAATGCTGGTCAACCCCGTGCAGCCAGCGAACGCAGACTCCCCGATGCTCGTCACGCTATCGGGGAAAGATATTTCCATCATCCCTTTGTCTTTAAAGGCTTCCTTGCCAATCCCAACGACAGGCTTGCCGTCTATCTTTGCAGGGATTTTGACGTCGAGTGTATT
>JGI994J12354_10004629_pt1 | contig 12261 bp, 9 predicted proteins | sample IntmicLarv3ML3BL_FD_12354 | JGI IMG/M metagenome (IMG submission 12354) | reverse complement strand
CTTTGATAACGGGATGGGCATGGTTTGGCCGGGAGGCAAATTCGGGCTGAAACTGCGTAGCAAGGAAGAAGGCTTTTTTCGGGTTTTCAAAGGCCTCAACCAGCTTGCCGTCGGGCGATTCGCCCGAAAATACTAGTCCGCCCTCTGTAAAGCGGCCTATATATTTGGGATTGATTTCGTGCTGATGGCGGTGGCGTTCGTTTGCTGTGGCTTCGTCGCCGTAGCATTTGGCCAGCAGTGTGCTGCTTTTTATCACGCAAGGGAAGGAGCCAAGCCGCTTTTCGCCCGGCTCAAATATTATTGGGTAGGGGGTTTCTTTGTCAAATTCTGTAGAATCTGCGCCCTTCATGGCAAGCTCGTTTCTGGCAAATTCGGCCAGAGCTGCGTGCATGCCAACGCCCATGCCAAGATAGGGAACATTGTTCACGCGCGCATATTTGGCGACCGCCATGCAGCCATCAACGCCGCGCTTGCCGAACCCGGCAGGAACTATTATTCCGTCCGCGCTGCCCAAAATTTCGGCGGCGTTTTCATCGGTTATAACCTCGCTGTCGACCCAATCGATGATAATTTCAGAATCGGTTTCATAGCCGGCATGCTTCAGGCTTTCGGCGATTGAGATATACGCATCCTGCAGCTGTACATATTTGCCAACAAGCGCTATGCGCACCTTTTTCTTGAGGTTTTTGATGCGGTCTATCATGGCTTTCCATTCGGAAAGATCGGCTTTTGTGTCCATTATGCCGAGCTCGCGGCACACAATTTCGGAAAGGCCACGTTCTTCCATATATATGGGTGCTTCGTATAGTGTTGAAACGGTTTGGTTTTCTATAACGCAGTCCATTTTTACATTGCAGAACATGGATATCTTTTTACGGATGTTTTCGTCAATCGGAGCATCGCAGCGGCAGATTATCAGATCAGGGCTTATGCCGAGCGACTGAAGCTCCTTAACAGAGTGCTGCGTGGGCTTTGATTTCACTTCGTTGGAGCCTGATATGTAAGGAACCAGCGTAACATGAACAAAGATACAGTTTGAATGGCCGACTTCGGTGGATATTTGACGTATAGCCTCAAGAAAGGGAAGGCACTCGATATCGCCAACCGTGCCGCCGATTTCGGTGATAATAACATCGGCGTCGGTTTGCGGGCCGAGCCGGTATATAGCTTCTTTGATTTCGTTGGTAACATGAGGTATGATTTGAATAGTGCCGCCGTCATATTCGCCGTTGTTTTCCTTGTTCAGCACGCTCCAGTAAATCTTGCCGGCCGAGGTTGTTGAATAGGTGTTGAGCTTTTCATCGATAAAACGCTCATAATGGCCTAAATCAAGGTCGGTTTCGGTGCCGTCATCGGTGAGAAAAACCTCGCCGTGCTGGTAGGGGCTCATTATACCGGGGTTTTTATTCAGATATGGGTCGCACTTTTTGGCGGCAACCTTCAGCCCGCGGGATTTTAGCAGCCGTCCCAGCGAGGCGGCTGTTATGCCTTTACCCAAGCCTGATACTACGCCGCCGGTTACAAATATATACTTCCTCTCCATTTTTACTGTTCCTTTCAAAATACACCCAAAATTTATATTTAAAAAATTAAAAACTCAACTCTATACCTTGTAGCGGCAAAGCCCTACAAACCAGCGTATGAACCGTACGAGAAATATTATGCCAAAAGGAATAAACAAAAGCGCCGAGATGATTGTGCGCTTTTTTCGGCTTTTAGCCCTTTGGGCGTTAAGCCCGGCTAAATCGGCCGTTCCCCGGCATTTGGAGCAGGTGCCCCCGGAGCCGGCATCTGTAGTTTTGTAGTCGCTGTTGCATACGGGGCAATGTTGGTCTATCAAAACGAATTCTCCTTATACAAGCCGTGCAACGGCGCTTTCGCGGCTGCCGGGCAGGAAATCCACAGGCGGAATTTCTATCATGGTATACGCGCCCGGACTAAGCCTTGTGGCGGCGCGTGCCGAGGCAACAAGTATCTGCGCGGTCAGCGCAGGATTGTTTATCTTCATGCTGAAAGACAGGCGCTGATTGCTGGCGCCGGATGAGCTGCCGCATCGTTCGATAAGCACGCCGTGAGCAACGTCGGCTATGGCGCTTATGTCATCAACAGCATTGACATGGGTTTCGTCATGCACAAAGTAGGGGTCACTTTTTATTGCGGCCGACGCGGCCGCAAAATCGGCGCCCTTTTTCAGGCTGACATATACCATGCGGCGGTGTATTCCCGAGCCCATTGGCTCGGTTATGGACAAGGCATCCTCAACGCCGGCTATAGCCTTGACGGCAACCGTGTGTCCCATGCTCATGCCGGGGCCGAAATTTGTGTGCGTCATGCCGCGGGGCACCAGGGCTTCGAGCAGGGTGCGCACAATCGAATCGGAGCCGGGATCCCATCCGGCTGAAAGCACAGAAACGGCGTTTGCGGCCTTGGCTGCCGCGCCGAGCTCGGCGCGCAGAGCGGGAATATCACCATGGATATCAAAGCTGTCTATCGTGGAAATGCCCATGGCGAGCAGTTCCTTGGCCATTTTTGGTACAGAGCGGCTTGGCGTGGCCAATATAGCCACATCTATGTCGCCAAGCTTCGAAATGTTATCAACAATTGTGAAGCCCTGCACGCTCATGCCGGCCTTGCGCACGCCGACAATACCGCGCAGATCAAAATCCTCTGCAGACAAAAGCGCGTCTACGACATATTTGCCTACGTTGCCATAACCTATAACCGCTGCTTTGATTTTTTCCATGATACCGTCTCCTATTCTTTTCCTGTCCAGCAATAGGTGCAAATATTGTTTTTATCTATGCCTATTGCGTCCAGCATATCGTCAAGTCTTTGGAATTTCAAAGATGTGAAATCCTGCTTTTGGCGCATTAAATCCACCATAGCATTGTAATGCTCGCTATCTGAAGAAATGTATTTTTCGACCGTACTGTCTTCGGCGTTGCCTTCAAGCTCGGCTATTATCCTGCGCGTAAGCAGATCCATCTGGTCGCCGCCGCGGGAAAAATTGAGATATTTACAGCCGTACATAATGGGCGGACATGCCGGGCGTATGTGAACATCTTTTGCTCCCGCCTGATACAAAAAGTCAACCGTTTCGCGCAGCTGTGTGCCACGCACTATGGAATCGTCGATAAACAGCAGGCGTTTGTCACGTATCAGTGCGTCAACATGTATCAGCTTCATGCGGGCGATAAGGTTGCGCGTGCGTTGGTCGCTCGGCGTGAAGCTGCGCGGCCATGTAGGCGTGTATTTTATAAAGGGACGGGCAAACGGCACGCCCGATCTGTTAGCATAGCCTATGGCATGAGCTGTGCCCGAATCGGGCACGCCGGCCACAAAGTCTATGTCAAGCCCTGCGTCTGTTTCGGCCAGCTTAGCGCCGCAGTTATACCGCATGTGTTCCACGTTTACGCCCTCGTATGATGATGTGGGATATCCGTAATATGTCCACAAAAAGGCGCATATTTTCATGCGGCTGCCCGGTTTTACAAGTACGGTTTTGCTGTCGTGTGTTAAAAACACTATTTCGCCCGGGCCAAGCTCACCGCAATCGGCGTAGCCCAGATTCAGGTAGGCGAAGGACTCAAACGAGGCGCAGTAGGCGCCCTCTTTTTTGCCCAAAACAACGGGCGTGCGGCCCATGCGGTCGCGCGCGGCGTACAGCCCCTCGGCTGTCAGCACCATAATGCTCATCGAGCCCTGAATGGCGCGGCCTGCATATTCTATGCCCTCGGGAATTGTGGCACAGGTGTTTATCAGCGAGGCCACAAGCTCGGTTTGATTTATGCGGTCTAGGCTCATTTCCTGAAAATGAGCGCCGTTTTGTTTTAGGATAAGATCCATAATTTCCTGCTTGTTGGAGATGTATCCCACAGTGGTTATAGCATACGAGCCCAGGGCTGAACGTATCAGCAGGGGCTGGGGGTCGGTATCGGATATGCAGCCGAGCCCTGAACAGCCCTTAAGCTCGCTGACATCGCGCTCGAACTTGGTGCGGAAGGGGGAATTTTCGATATTATGTATCGAGCGGGCAAAGCCCTTTCCCGTGTATGTAGCCATGCCGCCGCGCTGGGTACCTAAATGTGAATGATAATCGGTTCCGAAGAACAGATCCATAACGCAGTCGCTTTTTGAAACAACGCCGAAAAAACCGCCCATATATGAAATTCTCCTTTTTGAGGTGTTATTGATATCTGTCGGCTGATATGATTTTTGCTACTTCTGCCAATGCTTCATTTTTCATCTTGTTATCATTGATTTTTGTGATTAGTACATTTGCAAATAAATGACTATTACTTTTAATCAATTTATTATGAAACTCTGTGGAGGCTTTTACAGTTTCGATATACATCTTTATAAAAATCGCTCCGATAAAATCAACCAACAGGCCACTGACGCAGCCGGCAATAATAGGGAATATGTTTTGCTGTGCATTATCTTTAAATATAAAAATAACGCTAAAAATTATAACAAGTCCTACGACTATTATGACTATGCCTATGGGAAAAATAAACTTTAAATGCCCTATATTAATGTCGTAATATCGTTTCAACTCTTTTTGATGTTGTTTAAATTGCAGTTCCGCTCTTTGTTCATACTCAACATCTGTCAAATTTAGCAATTCAAGTTCATCGTCAATGCTGATTAGTTCTTGTTTTAGAATCGATTCTTTTGTGTTAGAGGTCAAACGAGAAAGTATCAAAGTGATAACGCCCATAACCATTAGAATTATCGGGGATACTATTTGCATGATCTGTGCATCGTAGAAAGAATAAACTCTTTCATGGTCAAAAAACGCTAACATTAATATAAAAATTGAGCTTAAAATAATTAAGCAAATTGAAAGAAAGGTTTTATGAGTTTTTGTGGATTTAAGATGTTCCAATATTTTATTAATTTCATGCTTATTATCAATCAACCAATCTTTTCTAGAGCTCTCACCAACATATACTTTTTCAACAGCTATATTTTTTTTTGCTTTTTTAATCACTCCACTACTCCCATTCGCCAAAACAGAATTGAATTTAAACAATTTTGTTTTGGTCATTTGATTCCTTTTGATTTAATTTGATTTCAGTTATCCATACCATACGGTATATACTGACTTTCTGTTATCAAAATGCTATCAAGCGGCTGTTATCAACCATTTCAGTATATCATAAATTCATCACAAATAAAACAAAAATATACTTCATTTGACTATAAAAAATTAATCATTTTTCAAGTTCAGCAAATTTTTCAGTCATAGTAGGATTATTACGAGTTAGTTTTTTTATCGTCAATCCTTCAGCCTTATCATTGGCAAGCCTCAGATTGTTTTCAGAAGATAGCAAAGCATCTTTTGTTTTTTGGAGATGGGTAATGGTTTTATCAATTTCATCAATTGCCGTCTTAAATTTATTACTTGCAATATTGTAGTTCCTGGAAAAAGCATCTTTGAAAGTATTTATTTCACTTTCAAAATTTGTAATGTCAAGATTTTGGCTTCTGACAACGGCAAGTTCTGCTTTATATTTCATTGCATTCATTGCAGCATTGCGAAGCAAAGAAATTATCGGAATGAAAAATTGCGGACGTATAATATACATTTTGGGATATTTATGAGATACATCTACAATGCCCGTATTATATAGATCATTTTCAGCCTCCAACAGCGAAACAAGAACAGCATATTCGCAATTTTTTTCATTCCGGTCTTTATCTAATTCTTTTAGAAAATCCTCATTTTTACGTTTTGTAGCTGTGGCATCGGATTCGTTTTTCATCTCAAACATGATTGATACAATTTCATTATCAGTATCATCATTTTCACGAAAAATATAATCACCCTTGCTACCAGTCTTTATATCTGTGTCCTTTTCAAAATATGCATTCTGAAATCCTGTCGCACGAAGTTTATTGAACTCTATTTCACAGTGTTGCTCCAGAGTTTCCCCCACCATCTTGGTTGAGAGTTTAGCCTTCATGTCTTTTAAACGCTCTATTTCCTCTGTTTTAAGCTTCATTGCAATTTTATGTTCATTTTTCAAAGATGCTTCCATCAGCTTTTTTTCGTTTTCTTCGGTAGCAACTTTTATTTTAAGCTCATCACGCTCTTTTTGCACACTCGCAACAGCTTTTGTTATTGCAAGTTCTTTTTCTGTTTCAGATTGTTTTGATGCCGCTATCAATTTGGCAATTTCGGCATCTTTTTTTGCATTCAGTTCAGAAAGAGCACTGTCTTTTTCAGCTTGAAGTTTTTGAATTTTCGCTTCTTTTTCAGCCATATCTTGCTGAAGTGAATTTTTCGTGTTCGCCTCTGCTAATTTGACAGCGTCCACTTTTTCTTTTTCATACATACGAACGCGGTCTTCCAATTCTGATTTGAACGCTTGATCCCGAATTTGCTTTTGAATATCAGCATAACTACTTTTGTCGATTTCAAATGCTGTACCGCATTTTGGACATTTAATTTCGTTCATATCTTACCTCCATAATAATTATGTAAAAAGGATTATGCATCCTCTACTTCGGAATCGATTCCCATCATCATATTATAATGCGAAATATGCTCTGTCTCTTTAAAGATTTGCTTAAATACTTCTAAAAATTTTTGAATCATGATGGTATCCAATGGTGTATAAAAATCTTCATCAAAAGTACTATGCGAACCATCATTTACCCATGAACAAAGCGCTTTGCATTTCAACTTATCCTCACCGTCAAACTTTTTATAAAGTTCATCCAATGGAATATTACCTAAAAGCTTGAAATAGTTTTCTAAAATGCGTCTAAGAGTGTTTTGTATGGTTGCATTATTTCGGGTATCTTTACGAACTTCATCCCAAAGGAGTTCATAAGATGTTTTGATCGGATTATCAGATTGTTTTTCGATTGTTGAGGCTTTTCCATTCTTTTTGACAAGCCAAAACGTTTCCTCAGAAAGCAAACCATTACTTCGCTTTCTATTAAAAGTTACTTCTTTATGAAAATAAATATTGTGTGTCAATATAAATACTTGCTTAATAGATTCGTTATCATTCCGAGCTTCTTGAATTAATTCTCTTATAAGCGTACTGACAATAAATAACACGTCGTTATCAAGGCTTGAAATCGGGTCATCAATCACAACAACTTTGTCATTAGCGATTTCTGTTTCACTATGACTTCCTTTAACTAAATAATAAAAATAGAGAAAAGCCACAAAATTTTTCTCGCCTTCACTTAATGTGTTTTTTGCATCGCTTCCATCTTCTCTAACAAGCTTATATGTATTTGCTTCATCCGCCAATTCAAGTTTGAAATTTTTAAAACCAAATATGTCAAGCAAGTGGTTGATACCATCTCTTGTCGGAATAATGCTCGTTGTTTGTTTTTCTAACTCTCGCAATTCAGCCTCTTGGGTTGATTTCTCGCTTTTTTTAACAGAAATTTGATTGTTGAGATTAGCAATTGCACTTTCCAGATTGTTTTTCTGTATTTTATAATCAGAAATATCTGTATCAAGTTCAGATACAACAAATTTCCAAATTTGTGTAGTTAATATAGTCTTTTCGGTTTTTAAGTCTCCTACTATTCTATTATTCTCGTTAATCTTCGCATTGGCAGTTTTAATAAGTTCAGTGATTTTTTCAAGAATACTATCAAGAGAATCCAAGGCAATAACCTGGCTACTTTCTTTTTGTTTTTCTGCGAGTCGTTGCTTGTTTATAACAATAGTTGAATCAAAAAGTTGTTTTTCTGATTTCAATTTTTCCATATCTAAAAAATCAGATTGAGATTCAATCAATGTCTGTATTTGCCCTTGTATGCGTTGAGCATCGATATTGTAGTTATCAACTAATGTTTTGATTGCATTACTGTCTTGTAAAAAAGCTTCGTCAAAATATTCAGACAAACTCTTTTTAAAGTGTTCATCAGTTGCCTGTTGACAGAATGGGCATACATTGTTGTTTGCTTCATAAAACGAAATCCCCTGACGGATCCAATCGCTGTTGTTAAGTTTTAAAATCATTGCCGCTATATCAACATCATCTTTGCCTATAATTCTCTTTTGCAATATAGGATTGTTTTCATGTTTTATTATTTCTTCAACATTAATTTCCATTAACGGCTCAACTGTTGCAAGAGCATTCGAAAAAACTGTTTTCGCTTTTTCTTCAAGCTCAGTTTGCAATAAAAGCGTAGCCATATTACTTGCTGATTCTGTCAGCACCTTTTCCATAAAACTATCTTGACTGCCGATAAAGCCCTTCATTCCTTCACCAGACTGCGCCCCGGACAACTTATCCGAATGTTTTTGCTTCATTTTATAGAACTTAACTTTATATGTTTGAGTGAGCTTTGATAATTCGCTTTTCTTGCCTCCGTTGCCATCTGTTCCTTGTAAGGTATTGTTTAGAACGTTTATAACTTCTTGTGACTGTTTGATTTTTTCTTTTGTCACGCTGATTTTTTCAAGTGTTTCCTTTGCCATTTCACCTAAAGTAAAAACCCCTTTAAGATTTTGATTAAAATTTCCATCAACAAAATCTCGATTATACACCCGTATTTCTAACGGGTTTAGTTTTTCCCAAGTGATACAAGAGGAAGGATAATCGTCGGGAGCATTTAGCACTTTGCTAATAGTCGTTTTTCCCGTTCCGTTTGCTCCAAAAAATAATTAAACTTCCTTAAATCATCGAGTGATTGTGTATTCTGAAAGGGAATTACATCAGAAATATCTATTTTGTTAATCATTTATTTACTCCCTCCTTTACTTCGTATAACATGATTAAAAAGCAAAATTTTCTTGTTCGCTTTGTAACTATAAAGCACTTGCAAATCCTTGTTTTTTGAAATTGATTTTTGTTATTTTGTTTAAAATCCTTTATAACTTCCAAAACCCAGCATATACACCGCCATTGCAATTGCCAAATCTTCTGATTCCATATTCTGTTTCTTGGCGATTTCTTTGAGTTCTTCTATTACTGTATCGTGCGGAATTATTGCGTCTCCCAATTTGCCAACGGCTTTTTGAATTGTTTCAGGAAGAATCATACACATCTGATAAAACGCATCAGCTTGTCCAGTTACCAAAGCGTAAAATTGGTCAAGGCTAACCCTTCTAATCAGTTTATGACCAACTTTTGTCTTATCAACAGTGGTTTCCCACTTGATATTCTGCGAATGTTTCGCAATGGCTTCAACCAAGAAACACGCACAATCATCATCTTGAAGCAACTGGTTTTGCATCTTAATAAATGTCTTTCCGGCAGAAGCGGAGTTCATTGTATTATGCTTGTTTTTCATTTCCACATAAACCTTATGCACTACGCTACCATCTGGCAAGGAAATTCCATTTGCATCTTCAAAAATAACATCCCATCCGCCTTCTTCACCATTAGGAGGAACATGGCATTTATCAACATACTGAAAAATACGCTGATGAAAATAACCAATATCATTGTTGTTTGACTTGTCTCGCTGCCTAAATATTTCGCTACTCACAATTTCATCCCACGAAGATTGATAAACGGTTTTATCAAAAATCAATTTGATAGGGTCGATTAAGTTTTTGTTAAATCGTTTCAAATCGAACGATTCCAATTTCTCTCCATATTTTTCGATTGTATCGCAAACATGATTTGTAAATTCTTCTTCACTAATAAAATTAAGTGACCACATTATAAACACTCCAATCCAAATCTTATTTTTAAAGCAACTTCATATGCTAAATTAACGGGAACGGCATTGCCTACTTGTTTATACTGGCTTCCTATGCTTCCACAAAAAGTCCATTCATCGGGAAAGGTTTGGCATCTTGCGTTCTCTCTTATTGAAAAAGGTCTTTCTTCTAAAGGATGACACCTATCCGTCTGCTTTTGTGATGGTGAAGTTAATACCGTAAGTGATGGCTCATCTAAGCTCAAACGGCGAAGTATGCCTGTTCTGCCGCCTTCCATGTGCCAACAACTTTTCATATACTCTTTTGCTATATCTTTTGGAACATCTCTCCAATAACCGCCCGGAGGAACTAATTCAAATATTTTTCGTTTGTATGCAGAATACGGAGTATACGGACTCTTAGGAACATCCATCAGAACATCTCGCAAAACGGGTTTGTATTTGTGCGGTTTTGGAAAATCGAAATCAATTTTTCCTACTAAATCATTTCTAATTCCAATTGTCATAAGACGCTCTCGCTTTTGTGCAACACCATAATTCCATGCATTAAGAACATCTTTCGTTATTGTATAGCCGGCTTCCTCGAAAATATTGTATATGGTTTGATATGTTCTGCCGTTATCGTGATTTAATAACCCTTTTACATTTTCGAACAAAAACATCTTTGGCTGCAATTTTTTAAGAAACACCGCATAGTGGTAAAAGAGCGTTCCTCGTGCATCTTCCAATCCAAGTCTTTTTCCTGCATATGAAAAACTTTGACAAGGTGCGCCGCCGGATAACAAATCTAATTCTCCTGATTTGACATCAAATATTTCTTCTAAATCAAGGGGCGAAATGTTTGCAATATCATCATTTAAAACATTCCAATTTTTACGATTAACCCGAAGGGTATCTGCGGCATCTTTATCGTACTCTATTAAACCAATAGTTTGAAAGCCAGCACGTTCTATGCCAAGAGCAAGTCCTCCCGCTCCTGCAAACAACTCAATTGCTTTAAAAGGTTTTTTATCGCCCTCGTATGGATATTCAACAACAAACTCCGGCTCATATTCAATAACATCTTCTATATTACAGTGGAGCGTTCCGCAAATTTTATCAAGCACCTCCGTAGTTACATTTTCGTTTTTACCAAGCTTCGCAAGTGCATTTGTGCTTATACCCGCTCGTTGGCGCAATTCGGTTTTATTAATATCTTTGTCAATCAGCATTTTCCAAAGTTTTCTGTATGTAACCGCCATAAGACGCAACCTCCTTGATTGATAATTATAATGATTTTATTATACATCACTCACGAATAAAAGTCAATTTTATTTTGAAATTCTAAATATTTAGACAACCCATAAAAATAGGGATGCGTGCTTAGTTGTCTAATAACAAATAACTTTCATACAAAGATAGAGCGGAACGATAATTTCACCGTTCCGCTCCGAAAACAAATTATCCACAAATTATTTCGTGGTTTATAATTTCATTAACTCTATTGCGTATATTGTTCATTCTCTGCACCCACTCCATTTGATTTTCCGCTTTAAGCTTTTCTGTAACCTCTTCCTTTTCAGCAAATTCCTTTACCAGCCGAAAAAACATATCTTCCGCCTGTTTATCAATATCGACAAGGTATTCGTTGAGTTTGCCGCTCGTCAGCAGATTCGTATAAAATACTCGCTTATGCTGTCGGATATACCGCAAGTATCGCTGTCCCCAAATGCCAATGGAGTGTTCTTTTTCGGCGGGTAATACAAGGTCGGGAAAGTAATAATCGCCTTGCAGGGTATAACTGATTCCTGTCTTTTCATCTGTAAAGTGCTTGTTCATAATCTGCACCTCATCTTTCAAAATTATTGTTTCTAAAGCGTTTATCACGCTGTTTAGTTTGTTGAGCTGCTTTTGCTTGTTCTAAAAGACTGTCAATTTGTTTGTTACCAAATGCCTTGCGTAGAAGCATATAATCCCTTATTTCCCCCTTGAGCTGATTGTTTTCGGCTGATAATTTTTTATTGCCACTACGCAAACCCTCGTTATCTCTATACAGCCTCCCATTTGTTTGATTAAGCCGATTGTAATCGTCGCACGCTTGAAAATATCGCACAAGGATAGATTTTATTAGACTTTTTAATCTTTTTATCAATGGCTCAACAAACTTCGTTTTATAAGATTTTGTGGACATCAAAGCTGACGGCTCGGGGAGTTGATATGCAGAATCTTCATCAAGCCTTCTGTGCATATCGGCAAAGCTTTTTTCACCTTTTGCAAGGTTTCCGATTCTTTTGGACAGAAAATCAAATTCATCTTTTTTATCGGCGATTTCTTCGCCTAATTTTTCAACCTCCTCAGCTCGTTTTTTCTTTTCATAATCATATACCGACAAATGTTTTTCGTGAGTACCTTTATGCTCCCACTCAACGCCATGCCGTTCCATCACGGCAGCAAGATGCTCTTTTTCAGAAAATACCCATTGGTTCCATTCTGTATCCTGTCGAGTGCCACCCTTGAAACCTTGTGAAGCAAGAGCCTGTTTCAATGAAATCCGAGTATCAAGACCTCGTTTGCTCCCCGTAGTGAACGGTACAAAATCAATATGCAAATGTGGTGTTGCTTCGTCCANCATGA
>JGI994J12354_10004628_pt1 | contig 12262 bp, 11 predicted proteins | sample IntmicLarv3ML3BL_FD_12354 | JGI IMG/M metagenome (IMG submission 12354) | reverse complement strand
AACCGAGCGTCAAAACAGGCTATCTGTCGCGATATGCCAAGCTGGTTGGCGGGGCGCATTTGGGTGCCGCGTTGGAATGAAATTTATTAACGATCTAAATTTTAAAGGAAAAAAGTGAAATTCATTATTGACAAGCCCTCGATAAGCTAATATAATACTAAGCGTCGGCTCGCTTGACGAGGGCATGACAAGCACCTTTAGCTCAGTTGGTAGAGCAACTGACTCTTAATCAGTGGGTCCAGGGTTCGAGTCCCTGAAGGTGCATTACTCGAAACAACCCTTGAAAATTCAATGTTTTCAAGGGTTGTTTCGTTTCTTCTTTTTTCTGTTTTTTAGCTCTTAATTACACCAATTTTGATTTTAGGTCAACTTTTTTTGTGAATGGGATTAACAAGTTTGTTTTTTGCCGAAGAAAGACGGCGAATATGGCAAAGGTTTATCCAAGAGAAAAGGTCCACAAAATTGTTTCTTACAAGTTCAAAGTTTATCTTAAGGTGTTCGAGCTTGTGAAAAGATGTAGAAAGAAGTGGGAACAAATAAAAAAAGAGCGGGAGTTTCCCCCGCTCAATTCAATGTGCTATTGTAATATTTTTATAAATTACAAATTTTATAAATCAAGAATTTGTTTTTTCTTGATTTCAAATTCTTCTTGTGTAATAATTCCAGTATCTAACATTTCTTTAAATTCTTTCATCCTCTGCAAAGAAGTATTTTCATCTTTTGCTTTTGCATTATTAGAGATGAAAGCATTTCTTTCAATTTTATTAATTCTATCTTGCATGAGTATAACTGCTACAAAAGAAATAAATATACCAAGTATTAAATACAAAGTTGCCATTTCTTCTCTATCACCATGTTCTTTTGCTACTGCATCTAATCGCTGACCTTGTTTGCTGAACCAATAAATTGAGTAAAACGGAACAAATATGCAAAGAAGCAATTTGTTTGTTGGGTTATATTGTTCGCTTTTGGGTGCGTGATTGCAAAATTTGGTCGTGCGGTAAATCCATATATATTGATAAATGCCGAAAGTAAATAGCAGCAAAAGAACGTGTTTTGTCATATCGCAATAAAATTCACCGCTGACAACGCCTTCTTCATTGAATTTTTGCGTTTCATAAGGAAAGGCAAGCCAATGAGCCGTAAATAAATATGCAAGGGAAAGGGGCAACGATAAAAGTAAAATCCAAAAAACAGTTGCAGGAAGAGCAAGAAGACTTAACGCTCCGGGAACAAACCAAAACTTTTTGGCTAATTTTATGTGATTCTTTCCTTGTGGCATTATAAATATAAAAGCTATAGCAAATAAGGTAAGTGAGCTAAGACAAAGACAACACAGCGAACCCACAGAAAAAAATATTTTGTGATACTGACACTTTGAGGTAATAAATTGAATCAATGAAATGAAGTTAAATATAATCATTATACCAACAGGAATTAAAAGCAGGTAGTTTCTTTTTTTCATAAAAAGGGCAATAGCAAAAACAATAGCAGGAATAAATAAGCACATCGCAGGGAGGTTTAAATTGGCAAAACGCACTATTTGTAACAAACCAACCCCAAAAGCATAAATTAAAAAAAATACTACGGCAATGGGAAATTTAATCTTACCGTTTACTCCTGTTTCATTGTTATTAGTGTCCATAAATAATAAAACCTCCTAAATAATTTTCCTCTTTCACTGAAAGGTAATTATATTATAGTAAAGATACTTACTAATGTCAACAATAAACATCTTTACTTTGATACCCTTTACTTATTCAAACAGAAAAGGGGTAATTGTGTATGGAATACTATATAAATTATTTTCGTAATTTGCGTGAAGATAATGACCTCACACAAGACGATATTGCAAAGGTGTTGGAAACTTCGCAAACTATGTATGCACGTTATGAACGCGGCGCGAACGAAATGCCTATTAGACATTTCATAACACTTTGCAAGTATTACAATGTTTCGGCAGATATTGCGCTGGGTCTTAAAAAGAAATAGTTATTAAGAGAATCATCTTAAAATTCGAACATTTTTTGTTCCTCCTAATATTTCTTATTATAATAACATTGAATTAATGTAATTGTCAACATTAATTTAATGTTGCACTTGCTTAAACAAAGCCTGTAGCCAATGTAGAATATACATGGGGTGATTTTATGGACTTTGCGTTGTTGGGAAAACGAATAAGAGATGAAAGACTTTTGTTGCGGCTGACTTTAGAGAAGTTGGCAGAACGAACAGACAAGAGCATCAATTTCATAGGTCAAATAGAACGCGGCGATGGAAAACCGAGCATAGAAACATTAGTAGACATTGCAAATGCTTTAGGAACAACCGTTGATAGCCTATTGAAGGACAATTTAAATTCACATGATGATAATACAATAAGAGAAATAGACACCTTGCTTTATTCAATAGACGATACAGGAAAACAATTTATTTTAGATGTGACAAAAAGATATGTATATCATCACAATTAGGTCAATAAATATTCGTTTTTAAGTCAACAATTTTCGGTAAAAACAAAAAATAAATATCAGCAAAAAATTAAATTTTCCATGTGAAAGTCGGACAAGCGCTACGTTTTGGATGCTTGTCCTTTTTCATTTTCTTTAAACATTTTTCAAAGATGGACAAGTTTAGACACGGTGATAAAATATTTGCAATGACAAATTCATATTTTTACAGTATAATGAAAAATGATATGAAACGGTAAGATTATTCTTCAATGTGTTGTTGCGTGGTATTAAAAATTGCCGGAGGAACAGAAAATGAATGAACTAATCAAAACCGCCGAGATACTTTCTGTCGGAACAGAATTGTTGCTCGGCGACATTGTGAACACAAACGCCCGATTTTTGTCGCAGGAGATGGCGAAACTCGGGATAAACGTATATTTTGAAACGGTGGTCGGCGACAATCCCGACAGGCTTAAATCGGCGTTGGAAATAGCGTTTTCACGCGCCGAACTTGTAGTGGCGACAGGCGGTCTCGGACCGACGACCGATGATTTGACGAAAGAAATCGGCGCGGAATATTTTGGGAAAGAGCTTGTTCTTCATGAAGAATCGTTTGAGAAAATGCAAAGCTTTTTCAACAGGATAGATCGCAAAATGACGGAAAATAATAAAAAACAGGCATATTTCCCTGCGGGAAGTGTAATTCTTCCGAACAATAACGGAACAGCGCCCGGCTGCATAATAAGCGAAAACGGAAAAACGCTTGTGCTTTTGCCCGGACCGCCGTTTGAATGTGAGCCGATGTTTTCGGAAAGTCTCGCGCCTTACTTAAATGAAAGAACAGACGGGACGCTTGTGTCGAAGGAATTGAAATTCAACGGCATAGGTGAATCTGCGCTTGAGGTGCAATTGAAAGATTTGATAGATGAGCAAACCAACCCGACAATCGCGCTGTATGCGAAGCCTGATGGGGTGAGTGTGCGAATTACGGCTAAGGCGGCGGATGAACCGAAAGCCGAAAGGCTGATAGAATCAGTTGCGAATGAGCTTTACAAAAGATTGGGCAGATATATTTACGGCGAAAACGAAATGACGCTTACGCAGGCGGTTGTGGAGCTGCTCAAGAAGAAAGGCTATACGCTTGCCTGCGCCGAATCGTGCACGGGAGGGCTTCTTGCCGCAGAAATTGTTGATGTGGCGGGGGTGAGTGAGGTTTTGACCGAGGGGATAGTGTGCTACAGCAACGAATCAAAAGTTAAACGGCTCGGCATTTCGGAAAAAACGCTCGAAGAATATGGCGCTGTGAGCGCTGAAACTGCGGGGCAAATGGCGAAAGGTGCGGCAGAAACGTCGGGCGCAAGCATTGGCATATCGACTACGGGCATAGCAGGACCGGGCGGTGGAACAGACGAGAAGCCTGTCGGCCTTGTTTATGTTGGAATTTGCGTGAACGGAAAGGTTGAAACAAAGGAACTGAGGCTTCGGGGGAACAGACGCAGGATAAGGGAAAGAAGCGTTGCCGAAGCATTGAGGATGGTGCTTGATTTTATGAATGGGGTGAGAAATTGAGTGTTGCATAAGTCTGGCTAAGCTCGTGGAAGTGGACAATGATGGGGCTTATAGAATAATAAGACAAACACCCATGTAAAATACTTATTAACATCACAGATTTATGAAGGATTATGGTGTAACAACCGTGGTCCTTCTTCATTTTAGAAAGGCCAGCTATAAAAAGTCGATAGGCAATTGTGAAACTCAAACAACATTATGCCCTAACCCATTCGCTCCCGTCATTAAGCTTGTAGCGAAATCGCAAGAGGTAATTTCGCTTTTTTATTTCGCAATTGCTTAACTAATACTAACACGTTTGAATGACAGAATTTGTGACAAATGTTTTTTGACAAGTACGGTTAGGAATCAATCATCGCTTACTTAGAAAGTGCATAAAAATAAATCCCGTTTAAAAAACAGGATTTATTCAACAAAAACTTAACACGGCATTACATCAAAGAATTCAAAATTTCAACCAATTCTTCAACCGAACACTCGCCCGAAACCGTATACAACACACCATCTTTTTCGACCCAAATCAAATCTGAATCGGCAAGCGGCGTTTCACCCAACGGGTCTGCGACAATTACAATTTCGTTGTTTTGCGCGTCAGCAATATAATAAATAGTTTTTTCGCCGTCATAATCCGTTTGGGTGAGAACATAACCAAACGGAAGATTCAACGGCGAAAGATCTGCTTCAAGTTGCTCTTCAGTCTTCGTTACAATCTCTCCGCCTCCGCTGTCCGAAACCTCGAAGTCGCTGTCCTCTGCAACTTCCTCGCAGGCTTCATCAACAACCTCGTCAAAATTTTCCTCAGCCATTGAATGGGCTTCGTCAAAATTATTTAAGCTGTATTTTTGCGAATCATAACTACCCAAAGGTCGCGAGAAATAAATCAAAGCGATTATAAAACACGCCGCAATCGGCGCAAATGCATATGAAATCTTTTTTAATCGCCGTGAAAAAATTCCCTTTCTGACAAGACTGTCCGTTTTGTGAACTGCTTCGAGCGGAACAGAGGCTTCGTCAAGGTCGGCGTCTCCCATTGCATCTACATATAGAACTGCAAGATTTTTGAAATAATTATCGTCAAATTTCATAACCGACCCCTCCTTTCGTCAGCATTTCAGACAGCTTTGCCTTCGCCCTGTGAACGCGCACAGCGACATTGTTCTCGGAAATTTTGAGAACCTTGGCAATTTCACCATGTGACATATCATAAGCATATTTAAGCAAAAACGGTGCTTTGAGCTCTTCCTTGAGCTTGTTTACGACGTCAATAAGCTCGTTCGCGGCACAATTTTCGACGACAGAGCTTTCCAAATCAAAAGTGTCGGCGGTTTCCACGAGGTCAAGGTCGGCGGCAGCTGTCTTTTTTTGCTTGCTTAAAATCGTGAGCGAGATGTTTCGCGTGATAATCAGCAAATAGGAAACGGTTCGTCCCGACTCCAAATCGTCAAGCTTCTGCAAATTTTTATAAACTCGAATAAACGCCTCGCTTACAGCGTCTTGGGCAAGCTCATAATCATGCAAAATGTCAAACGATTTCTTTAACATCAGCCTTTTATATCGGTCGTATACAAACTCGAATTTTTCCTTTTCGTTTTCTGTTCTAAACGACAGAAATAACATCAGCATAATGTGTGTCTCCTAACAATAAAGACTTCGTTTATAGAAGAAATATTACAATTATTTTTATAATAGATCTGTCTTGAAACCCGAATTTTTGCCGAACCAATTTTTGCCCCGTCTTGACCGGCAATGGTTTTTCGCGGTGTTTGCGAAAAACCATGAGAGGGGAAAAGGGACAGAAAAATTGTGTGAGGTAGTTTCAAAACAGATCTAATAGTCTGAAACGCAGAATTTCGCTGTCGTAGTTATACCCCAAGCTCAATTCAACACCGATGTTCATCAAAACATCTCCGTGAACCGTTTTCCCTGTTTTTTCGCAAGCATAAACTGCGTTCGGGTCAAGTCCCTGAAGCTTCAAAAGCGGTAGTTCGTCCCAAAAAACATTGTCATGAGGGAAAGCGAACACAACAATTTTATTACCGTCAACGCTAACATATTGCGTTGCCGACAAAACGCCCTCGCGCGCCGAACGCAAACGGTAGAGCTTTCCGTGCTGAACAGTTTCACGAATTTCCTTATATTCAGCAATGTATTTTGCGTATTCATCAATGCCGGCTTGGTCTAACTCCCTTATGTTTGAGCCGATTCCGAGCCGTCCCTGCATGGATGAAAGGAATCTGTATTTAACCGAACCCACACCCGCGTCTGTCACCCACGCGACCATTATTTGAGGGCTGTAGAAATAGGAAAAACCTTCTTGAATATACAGTCTGTCGTTGGGATCGGTGTTGTCGCTCGTCCAGCATTGGTCTGCAAAACGCATCATGCCCAAATCGACACGCCCGCCGCCGCCCGCGCACGTTTCAAGCTCAACATCGGGAAATTCACAGCGAATGTCTGACCAAATTTCATAAAGTGCCGTGATGTGGTTGTGCCAAAGCTCTTTGTCGCCGATTGTTCCCAATCCTGCGGAAACATCGGTGTAGCTTCTGTTGTGATCCCATTTGACAAAGCTGATTCCCGGGTTTTTTTTGAGCAGCTTAAACATAAAATCTTTTACATATGCTTTCGCTTCAGGAATCGTAATGTTCAAAACATATTGGTTTATCATAAGCGTCGGCTCAACACCCTCAAAACGATATGCCCAGTCGGGGTGTGCCTCATACAGCTTGCTGTTCGGGCTTATTGCTTCGGGTTCGACCCAAATTCCGAAATCCATTCCGAGACCTTTAACGTGGTCAATCAGTTCACCCATGCCGTTCGGGAACTTTTCGGGGTTGACGTTCCAATCGCCGAGCGCCGTCCTTGCGTCAAAAACATCGCTGAACCAGCCCGCGTCAACGACGAACATCTCGATTCCCATTTTTTTCGCCTTGTCAGCCAAAGCAATTTGATTCTCAACATTGACATTTTCCCCTGTCGCTTCCCAAGAATTGTATAGCACGCGCCCAACGTCGTTTGAGGGGAAGATATATTCGCGTTCAAAATCGTGCAAATTGCGGCTCATTTCACCGTATCCCCCGGTTGAAAAGCCTATGTACATTTCAGGTGTAACAAAGCTCTGCCCGTCTTTTAACCTTCTTGCAAAATCAAAATTGTTTACTCCGCCGACTATTCTTACATTGTTAAACACAGTTTTTGCAACGTCAATTTTCCAGTTTCCGCTGTAAGCGAGAATGCCGTACCAAACTTCGCCGCTTGTTTCGTTGCTCGAACCATTGTCAATCGCAAACGCGGGGGCAAAATCGGGACCTGTTTGCCCGCGTCTTGCCTGAATCGTAAAAGTTCCTTCGTTCAGCATAACATCCCTGATTCGCCCCTCGGCACACCATCTTCCTGCCGAATATCTAAGCCTGTAGCTGTCCATTTTCGGAATAGTAATCGCCGCCGATTGCGCGCTTTCGAGAATGATTTCCCTGCTGTCATTGTTGGTTATAATCGCACGACGTGAAATCATGTCGTGTTCATAATAAACATCATAAATCAAATCGACATAAAGCTCCGAAAAACTGTTTTTATAGCGCAAAATCAACCTCTCTGCGCCGTTTTCCGTCGTTTCCGTGTCAAAGCCTTTATATTCCATCATCAGTTTTCTTGTGTTTCCGAAATCCGCCTTGATACAGCTTTCCACGAAAGCCTCGCCGTTGAAAAAGCCGAATTCATCGCGCTCGTGCATAACGTCGTTGTCATATACGTTGTAAATCTTTGTCCCGAAATAATCGGAGCAATCCTCGGCGTGAATGCGCTTTCCCCAATAGAGATGCTGCGAATTTTTACCAACGCCGAACAAATAGCTTGTGTTTTTTGTCGCAAGCTCAAACATTTCATGCTCTTTATGAAATTTAATCATTTATACCCTCCATAAATGTGCGAAATTCCTTTAAAGCGGTTTCGACCGCCGTGAATATTTCTTTTCTTTCTTTGTCAAAAACCGATTCGTCAAAAGTGACACGCGGTTTCCCCAAGTCAAAGCCGCGCGCTTGAAACGCCGCTTGATAGCCGTAAGGAAAATAAATTTTCGTGGCAAATGCCATTGCTCTTCCGATAATTCTTTGAAGCGCTGTCGCTTTATCTAATTTTCCTTCAATGAAGAATTTGTGAATAGCCGCCATTATTTCGGGGAATATTCCGCCCGAAGCACACATGCAGCCCGAAGCGCCGACGCTCAACGCTGAAACAAACATCTCTTCCCAACCGACCAAAATTCCGAAGCCTTCTTTTTTGTCGGCGACATCTAAAAATTTGAGCAATTCGGGAATGCTTCCGCTTGAATCTTTCATCGCCGAAATGTTGTCGATTTCCAGCAAACGATTTAATGTAGCGGGTGTTATAGGGTTTGCAAATTTTTCGATGTTGTAGAGAACGAAAGGAAGATTCACGTTTTTTGCCGCCGCCGCGATGTGACCGTAAACCACATCCTGAGGATAGTTGAAATAATGCGGTGCGGCAATAACCACAGCATCTGCTCCCGCATCGGCGCAATATCTTCCGAAACTAATACAAGAATTCGTTCCTGCTGCGGAAATTCCGGGAATAATTTTAACACGATTGTTCGCTTCTTCTATTACAGTATTCACGAAAATTTGTTTCTCTTGTTCGGAAAGCTGAATATGCTCGCCGATGTTGCTCACGGGAAAAATGCCGTCTACGCCCTTTTCTATGAAGAAATCGGTCATTTTTCTTATCTCGGGAATGTTTAATTGTCCGTTGCAGTCAAACGGCGTCATCATTGCCGTGTATACACCTTTTAGTGAAAACATTTTAATCCTCCTGTTTTTTCTTTAGTAAACACTGATTAATTCAAAAAATTACTAAAAACTTAGCGATAGCGGCGAAAGCTCTTACTTATTCCAGTTTGAAACGTCTGAATGGATATTTTGAATCGCTCACGATTTAAGAGCATTTCAAAATGTTCCCTAAGATGATTGAAAACGGAATAAGTTCTTGTGAGCGGAAGTGCTATTTTATGGGCACGTCTAAAAACTCGTTGTTGAACCGCAGTTTTTCGTAAGGTTACCTTAATCAGTGCTTTCTTTATTATTAATAACAAATATATCAAATTACTGATAATAGGTCAAGCAAATAAAAATCGTGGTTGACACCGCCAAACCCGCAGAGTATAATAAAAGTCCGTGCTAGCCGGGGAGGTAGCGGATCCCTGAACCCGCAATCCGCTGTAGCGGGGGTGATGCCTGTCCCAGGCTCCTTTTTCTTGGGGTCAGTCCGGCGTGAGCAGTGTTGACAGTTAAGTCCTGCGCAATGTCGCCCTGTGAACCGCGTCAGATTCGGAAGAAAGCAGCGCTAAGCAAGATACGACATGTGCCGCGGGGTTGCTTGGCTCGAGCAAGCTGCGTCGCAAACGCTCGGGAGGAAATGTCAAAGACAGGCGCACGGATTTATTTTAACGACCAATGAACAATAGCCTAATGGTTATTGTTCATTTTTTCTTTGCGTGGCGGAGCAGGTTTCATAATGACTACTTTTACTTAAAATGCTTTCTAAATGATTGACAAACCCTTTCTAACGTCGTATTATGTTCACTCAATAAGGAGAACATATGTCCGCGTTATACGAAAAGGAGGAAGCAAGTATGTATGAAAATGCCGAGCAAGCATATAAAGAAAACAAAGGGCTTATAATCAAAGAAGCAAAGAGGTTTATGAGAAACGGAATTGAGTTTGAAGATTTGATGCAAACGGCTTATTTAGCGGTCAACAACGCTTTTGATTCGTTTGACGAAACAAGAGGAATAAGTTTCGGAACATTTCTGACAACTTGTGTGAAACGATCATTCGTGAGAGAAACGATAAGTTTTTCGGGAATGAGAATGCCCGAACATATGCGCTATAGAGTTCGAGTTTATTGCGCTGTTAAAGAAAAATTGAAAAGACGTTTGCCGAGCGAACCGACAGAAGCAGAGCTTGCCGAAAAAATCGGTTGTTCTGTTAAAAAATTGAGAAAAACCGCGGCAATAAGCTCTTGTTTTTCCATTTCGCTTGATGAAATCATGAAAAACGAAGGATCAAGAGAATTTAATTCGTTAAAATATTACGACGGCGGCTATGATGCGGCGGAATATGACGTTTTTAAGCAAAAGTTTTGGGAAGACATAGAAGAAATAATCAGTGACGAACGGCTTTACAGAATCTTGAGATTAAGGTTCACAGAAGAAAAAATGTTGAAAGAAATCGGGGAAATGATGGGAATTAAAGTTGAAGCAGTTCAGAGTAAGCTTAATTCGGCGATTCGGAGGCTGAGAAAGAGCGAGATTATGAAATATTATAAAAATTTGATTGAATAGCGCGGGTCAATCATGTATAATATTATCAGAAACAAAGTAAAATGGGGAGGATTCATCTTTATGCGAATAGTTTACATGGGCACGCCGTCATTTGCCGTTCCTCCTTTGGAAGCGCTGATAAAAAGTGAAAAACACACAGTGGCGGCGGTAATTACCCAGCCCGACAAGCCTAAAGGGCGTGGCGGAAAGGTTCAGTTTCAAGCGGTCAAAGAAACGGCCCTTACCCACAACATTCCGATTTTGCAACCGTTGAAAATGAAAGACGAGCAATTTCTTGAGGAATTGAGGAGCTTTAATGCCGACATTTTCATAGTGGCGGCGTTCGGGCGAATTTTGAAGGAAGAAATATTGAACATGCCGAAATTCGGTTCGATAAACATTCACGCATCACTTTTGCCGAAATATCGGGGTTCTTCACCGATTCAACAAGCTGTTATAAACGGCGATGACGTGAGCGGCGTAACGATTATGCAAATGGATAAGGGAATTGACACGGGTGACATGATTTTGAAAAAGGAAATCCCGATAGAACCGTCCGACACGTTCGGGACACTTCACGACAAATTGTCTGAAATAGGTGCGTCGTTGGTTTTGGAAGCACTTGAGCTGATTGAAAACGGATGGGCGAAATTTGAAAAGCAGGACGATTCAAAAGCAAGCCATGCGCCGATTATAAGCAAAGAAAACGGTCTTATTGATTGGTCGTCTCCCGTTCGAAAAATCGTCTGTTTGATAAAAGGTTCAAACCCCTGGCCTTGTGCATATACCTACGCAACCGACAAAAAATCTGAAGAGGCGTATATATTAAAAATATGGGACGCGGAAGCCGTTGACGGTGAGCTTGTTATTAAAGAAGTTCAATCGCCGGGCGGAAAAAGAATGTCTATGGATGATTTTCTTCGAGGGCATGAGGGCTTAAAAATTTTGAAAGGAAGCGAAAAAAATGTTTATTTATGATCCAACCTTTATCATGATGATTCCGGCGGTTCTGCTGGCTCTTTACGCGCAGTTTAAAGTAAATTCCGCGTTTAAAAAATATTCGGAGGTAACAAGCGCGAGAGGACTTACGGGTGCTGAAACGGCAAGAGAAATTCTCGGAAACGCGGGAATCAGCGACGTTAGCATTGAACAGGCAAGCGGAAGATTGACCGACCATTACGACCCGAAAACGAAAACGCTCAGGCTTTCGGAAGCGGTTTACAACTCGAAATCGCTGGCGGCGGTGGGTGTCGCGGCGCACGAGGTTGGGCACGCGATTCAGCACGATTGCGGTTATGCGCCGTTGGGGCTTAGAAGCGCGATTGTTCCCGCCGTGAATCTCGGTTCAAATTTGGCGTGGCCGATTTTGCTTGTCGGAATGATTCTTACAAGCTATACGGGCGAATTTGGCTGGATTTTTGTGCAAATCGCGATTGTTTTGTTTACGCTTGTCGTAATTTTCTCGCTTATTACACTACCGGTAGAGTTTAACGCCTCGTCGAGAGCGGTGGCGAGTTTGCAATCGAACGGAATTTTGACAGCGAACGAAATTACACCTGTTAAAAAGGTGCTAAACGCCGCGGCAATGACCTATGTCGCGTCGGCGGCGATGGCGATTATACAGCTTTTGAGGGCTGTTTTACTTTCGAGGAGAAGAAGATAGGGATGCTTAAATGTGAAGGTTAAGAATGCTTCACCATACGAAATTGATTGGATCAAGGCAAAGGAATTTTTAATGAGGAAACTCTATTGCGGTGATGAACGGTGGAATTGGGTAGAAATTAGCTTCGAAAATGGTGTTACGTAGGTGTGCCTTAGCTCGTGTAAGCGAATTTTCATGATGAATGTCACTAATGAAGAATTATATTAGAGGGAGAAGGCATATGAACGAACTTGTCAAATT
>JGI994J12354_10004627_pt1 | contig 12262 bp, 11 predicted proteins | sample IntmicLarv3ML3BL_FD_12354 | JGI IMG/M metagenome (IMG submission 12354) | reverse complement strand
ATGTCCTCCGGCGTGGCGCCGGTCAGCGCCAGAGCCGTGACTGCGGCGAGGATCTGCGGATCGGTGTCCTCGGTCAGGGCGTGAAAATTATAGATCTGTTCCTCGGTCAGGGTACTGGTGATGTCGGGGATAATGCCGATCCCGTCAAAGTTTTCGCTGGACGGCGGGTTAAACTTGGCGACAGTTATATTCAGCGCCGAACCGTCAAGCAGGGGAAACATCTTTTGCATGGTACCCTTGCCCCGGGTGATTGTTCCGACCAGTGTGGCCTTCTTATAATCCTTGAGCGCGGAAGCGAAAAGCTCGGCGGCGCTGGCGGTTCCTTCATTCATGAGAACGCTCATGGGAAGGTTAATTTGGCGGGAATCGGAGGTGTAGAGCACCGTGGTGTTTCCCGCCTTATCGGTGGAGGAGACAATATTTCCCGCCGGAAGAAGGAGGTCAAGAATACCGGAAACGGCCGGAAGCGTACCGCCGGGGTTGTCCCGGACGTCGAAAAGAATCCCGACGACGCCCTCGTCCTGCAGCTTGCGGATGGCGTCGGTAAACTGCGCTTCGGTGTTGTCGTTGAACTCCAGGATTTTAACGTACCCGACATTTTGCTTGATGACCCGCGACTCTACCGATACAATTTCATACTGCTTGCGGCTCACCTCAAAGGTTTTTTCTCCGTCCGCCCGTTTTACCGTGAGCTTGACCTTGGAGCCGACCTCCCCCTGCATGGCCTCATAGACCTCGCTGAAGGACATCTCTTCGGTGACCTTGTCGTCAACGCCGGTAATGACGTCGCCCACAGCAAGCTCTGCTGTGGCGGCCGGTGAGCCCTGGTTTACGCCGGTGATTAAAATGCTTCCGTCTGTATTTTCACGCAGGACGATCCCAATGCCGATCGTCGTACCCTCCAGACCGGAAAGGGTGTTTTTATATTGCTCGGCCGAAAGATAGGAGCCATATTTATCCCCAGAGCCGTCCATAAAGCCCTCGGCCAGCGCATCGTTAAGCGCTGTCTCGTCAATATTGCCAAGGTAGTTTTGACGCACCTTCTGGTCGATCTCAGAGAGCTTCAGATACATCTGTTGGCGCTCAAAGACATTGTGAACCATGCTGTTGAAGTGTTCCATGGTGATCACATAGGTGAGGGAAAGGGTGATGGTCGCCACGATGGCCATGAGGGCGATGCATACGCCAAGAGAAATTTTCTTATTCACGAGGCATACCTCCATTTCATTTTTTCCGATAAACAGCGCGAGAGAGAACCTGTTCAGGTTCTCTCAGGCGTTTCATAATTATTATGCAGCAAAATGAGCTTATTTATTAAAACCAGTTCATCGGATTTTTCGCAACGCCGTTTACGCGAATCTCAAAATGGAGATGAGGTCCCGTAGAGCGTCCGGTATTTCCGACCCGTCCGATGATCTGTCCCTTGGAGACGGTCTGTCCGTTAGAGACGTTGATGGCGCTGCAATGGCCGTACAGGGTGGAATAACCGTTTCCGTGGTCGATGATCATGTAATAACCGTAGCCGGAGTTGTTGTAGGTGACGGTGTGAATGACGCGGCCCGACGCGGCGGCAACAATGTTTTTGCCATGAATTCCGCCGCCGGCAATGTCAATGCCCTTATGCATCCGGCCCCAGCGGGGACCGAAGGGAGAGCTGATATGATAATAACCGGGTACCGGCCACGCAAACTCACCGGAGAAGCGGGGAGATTCGTTGTTATTGTTTCCGTCGTCCTTCGGCGGTTGTTCTTTTTTACGATTTTCCGCCTGCTTGCGCTCATAGTCCGCAAACCAGGCATCGATTTCGCCGTCCACCGCGGCCATTTCCTGGCTGACTTTTTTTGCTTCCGCTTCCGTCGCTTCCTTTGCGCTTTCGAGAGATTGGATGATGGCGTTGCTCTCGTTCACCAGCGTAGCCAGCTCGGACTCTTTCCTGGAAAGCTCCTTGCGGCTTTCAGCCACTTCATTGCGGTTGGACTGGATGCCCTCGCGCTGAGTTTCCACTGCGGCCTTGGTGTCGCGGAGGGTGTCAATCAGGCCGGTGTCATGGTCGGCGATGCGGCGCATGGTATCGGTTTTATCAAACATATCGGTCACGTTGTCGGCGCTGAGAATCAACGCCAGACCGGAGGGATCGCCGGTTATGTAAAGAGCGCGCAGACGTTTTTTCAAAAGCTCTTCACTCGCGGAGATGTCGGTTTCATGATCCGCGATTTCAGCGGATTTTTCTTCAATCTCCTTGTCCAGCAGGTCGATGCGGTTGTTCAGCGTGCTGACCTGATCTCGAACGACGGAAATCTGCTCGTCAAGGGTCGCCTTATATTCTTCCTGTTTTTCGATTTTATCCTTGGATTCAGCGATCTTCTGTTTCAGCGCGGACTGCTGTTTTTCAAGCTCCGCATATTTGTTTTTCAACTCGTTTACGTTGGTTGCCGCATTCGCGGAGAGGGGAAGCGCCATCTGTACCAAAATAATGAGAACCAGGACAAGCGCAGTCAGAATTTTAGATTTTTTACCAGTCAATGATATCTCCTCCTTCACCTTTCAGGTAACGACTGATGGATATGATACCGCCAAGTACACCAAAGATAACGCCTACGGAGACGAAGATTGCCGTCAGGTTGGGCAGCATGGTCTTGTAGGGAATTGCCGCGAACCCGAGCCCCAGCGTTTTTTCAATGGAAGAGATGGCGCTGTTATAGACAAAATAAAGAACGCCGGTGGTAACAAGGCCGGAAATCAGACCGATAAACAGACCCTCCACCACAAAGGGAACGCGGATGAACCAGTCGGTTGCACCTACCGATTTCATGATACTGATTTCCAGCCTTCGGGAATACATCGTCACCCGAATGGTGTTGGAGATGATAAACATCGAGACAATCAGCAGCAGCAGAATAATCCAGAAACCGGCCGAGGTGATGAATGTCCGGAGACCGGTCAGCCGGTTGGCCAGCGCGGCGCGGTCGGTGATCGAGGCGACGCCGTCAATCTCCATCACCTGGGAGACGGTCTGTTGGTACTGAGACAGGTCGCGCATGGTAATCCGGTAGGAAAACGGCAGGAAATCGTTCGGATCCAAGCCGGTAATGGTGGAAAGATCTTCCTCCGAAATGGTCTGCTTCAATTCCTCGAAGGCATCCTGTTTCGTAATAAATTGACATTCATCAACATTGGAAATCTCTTTCAGCTGTCCGCCGATCGTACTGGCCTTTAAATCATCCACGTCGTCCGCCAGAATCACCTTGATCTGATTGTTGGCGTCCAGCGCGCTCATCATGTCGTGGATATTCAGGGAGAAAAGATAGGCCGCGCCGGTCAGGATCAGACAGGAGACCAGAACGCCGATGGAGGCCAGGGACATCATCCGGTTGGCCCATAGATTGCGGAATCCCTCCCGCAGGAGGTAGCGGATGCTGCTAAAACTCATATTGCACCCCCCTGTTGGCGAGTGAGCCGGTATCGCCTACGACGATGCCGTCCCGGATCTCCACAGCCCGCCGGTTAAAACGCTTAACCAGCGTATGCTCATGGGTGACCATCAGAATGGTAGTGCCTCGCCGGTTGATTTCACTGAGCAGATCGACGATCTCAAAGGAGAGAGCGGGATCGATGTTTCCGGTCGGCTCGTCCGCGATGATCATGCTGGGGTTGTTGACGAGAGCGCGGGCCAGACCGACACGCTGCTGTTCGCCGCCGGAAAGCTCAGTGGGGAGGCTGCGGGCCTTTTCCTGAAGCCCGACCAGTCCCAATATATAGGGTACGCGCCGGCGAACCTCCCGGGCCGAAGCCCCGATGACCCGCATGGCAAACGCGACGTTGTCGTAGACATTCATCTTGTCGATCAGGCGGAAATCCTGAAAGACGATGCCCATGGTGCGCCGGAGATAGGGGATGTCCCTGTGACGCAGCACGGACAGCTTCCGGCCGTTGACGATCAGCTCGCCCGAGTTGGGAACCTCCTCGTGCATGACCAGCTTGAGGAAGGTGCTCTTTCCCGAACCGGAGGCTCCGACAATGAAAACAAACTCGCCCTTTCCGATCCTCAGACTGACGTCGCGCAGGGCTTTTGTCCCGTTGTCATAGGTTTTGCTTACATTTCTAAATTCAATCATATGTTACACCTGTTTGGCACGCCGGCATAAGGAGTTTCGGAGGGAAGCCGAGGCTGTGCCGATTCAGTCTGTCCTTTGGAGAACAGGCCTTAATATTTAATTGGGTTGGCGGTCAGATATTTTTTGACCATGAGGGCTACCTTAAAGACGATGGCGTCCTCAAAGTCGCGCAGATCCAGCCCGGTCAGCTTCTTGATTTTCTCCAGACGGTAGACCAGCGTATTCCGGTGGACAAACAGTTTTCTGGAGGTCTCGGATACGTTTAAGTTGTTCTCAAAGAACCGCTGGATCGTGAACAGGGTTTCCTGGTCGAGCGATTCGATAGAACCTTTTTTAAATACCTCGCGCAGGAACATTTCGCACAGGGTGGTGGGCAGCTGGTAGATCAGGCGGGCGATACCGAGGTTGTCGTAGCTGATGATGGGCTTTTCGGTGTCGAATACCTTGCCGACCTCAAGCGCCACCTGCGCCTCCTTAAAGGAGCGGGCCAGGTTCTTGATGCCGACGACCGTTGTGCCGATGCCGACGATGGCATGGGTATAAAACTCGCTGCTGAGCGTGTCTACGATGGAACTGGCCAGTTTTTCCAGATCCTTCGATTCGATGCCCGCGCGGATCTCCTTGACCAGCGTAATGTCGGATTCATTGATGTTGATGACAAAATCCTTGTTTTTGTCGGGGAAAAGGTTCTGAATGATGTCATAGGCCGAAACGTCCGTCTTTGAGGTGATGCGAACCAGCATACAGACGCGGCTGACATCCGAATTAAAGCGCAGTTCACGCGCCTTTAAGTAGATATCGCCGGGAAGGATGTTGTCCAAAATGACATTTTTAATGAAATTGCCCCGGTCGTATTTTTCATCATAATACTGTTTGATGCTGCTCAGCGAAACGGACAGCAGCGAAACATACTTTTTGGCCGCTTCGTCCGTACCCTCCACAAATACCGCATATTCGGGCCGGGGACGGCTGCCAAAGGGCTTGTAGGTATAACCTTCCACCACGGCGATGTCCGAGGTGGCCATGATGTCGCTGGTGATATTTTCGTTCACCTCACCGACGTGCCCAAGCTCACTGCACGCGATGATGACAGAAGTTTCGTCGATGACACCGACCGTCCGGTCGATGGCCTCCCGCATTTGATGGACGACTCCCTGAAATAGTCTATTTGACATAGTAACTCCTCGCTTTGCGATTATTTGGCTACTTCGCTGAAAAGATAGACAGTCCGCTCCGAGTAACATAAATACATTCTACATAAAAAGTTACAAGTTTGCAACCTTTTCCGAAAAAATCTGCAATATTTTTTTGAATAGATACACAGAGTTAACAGCTTGTTCACATCTGGTGAAGTTTAATAACAAAACTTCTCAATTTATTCCAATAATTCGGCGGATTGTGAAAAAGGAAGGCGGTTGTCTATTCTTCAAACGATTTTTATTGGTTCTTTTTAGAGGAAAGGCGGCGAGCGGCGACCGATCCGGCGATCGAAGCCGACAGGAGGCCACAGGGGATTCCGGCGCTGCCTCTAATAGAAATTGATTACAAAAACTAATATATTATAGCCCGAATTTGAATTTATGTCAACGTTCGCGCGCCTTTCGTTCCCTTTTTCCGGAAAAGTCGAGAAAACCAATCCCAAAAAAAGGGAAGAGGATATGAAAATAGCGGACGGCAGATCCGCGGGGAGTCTTAAAGAGAGAGCCGGGATTTGGAAAGTCAGGGAAAGTTTTACTTACATTCGACGGGGAGTTGTGGTATACTAAAGTAAAAGAGCAGTGTATTGCAGTGTGGTTTAGATAAACGCAAAGTCGGTTGTCGAGGCTGCTTTTTTATTTTTGTGATTGTTTGTTGAAAGGGAGGAAAGCGCAATGTATGCGATTGGCGATTTGATTGTATATGGAGCGGAAGGTGTTTACCGGGTGGAAGACATCGGCTGCCCCGGAATTATGCCCGGCGACCAGAGCCGCACCTATTATACGCTGACGCCCCTGTTCAGCGCGGGGAAAACGTATGCGCCGGTGGATTCCAGTGTGAAGATGCGTCCGATTATGACCGGCGAGAGCGCCCGGCAGCTGGTTCACAAGATGCCGTCGATACAGGCCGATGTCTATGAAGAGGACAATCTACATAAACTGACCGACCATTACAAGTCGGTGATCCGAACCTATGACTGTGAAAAGCTGGTTCGGCTCATAAAAGCCATTTATGTCAAGGGCAAGGCGCTTTCGGAGGGCGGAAAAAAGCTGGGACAGGTGGACCAGCGCTTTATGAAGCGTGCGGAGGATATGCTGCACGAGGAATTGTCCGCCGCGCTGGAGATTCCGAAGGACGACGTAAGGGACTATATCGAAGAGCGGGTCGATCCCTATGATACGGTTCAGCTCGCTTCGTGCTGAACGAAAAAACGACAAAAAGGCGGGGAGTAGGAATGAAAAAAAAGACCGGCATTTTTCCTCAGCTGCTTCTGGGCGTTGTGCTTATGTTTTTTGTGTTTTCCAGCGCGGTCACAGTCACCCTTCATTTCCGTCCGTTTTATTACGGCGCCATCGACCGGATGGAGCTGCCGGAGAAAACCGGACTTTCCGAGGAGGAAATACGGGGGAATTATGACGCGCTGATTGACTACAACGGCCTCTTTTCAACGGGAGAGCTGGAGCTACCGACCCTTGCGATGTCGGAGGGCGGGAGAATCCATTTCGCCGAGGTGAAGGAGCTATTCGTGGCGATCCAGTGGCTGATGATCGGAACGCTGATTGCCGGGACGCTGGGGATTCTGTCTCTTTGGAAGAAGCGCTCCTTTTTGTATCTGAAGCTGGGCGGTCTGCTGACCCTGGCGGTGCCCGCCGTCTTGGGACTCCTGGTGGCGGTCAGCTGGAATTGGCTGTTTGTGGCCTTCCACCGCCTCTTTTTTAACAACGACTATTGGATTTTTGACGAACGGACCGATCCGGTCATCAAAATCCTGCCCAACGAATTTTTCATGCACTGTGCGATTCTTATTTTGGTGCTGGTGGTGCTGGGGGCGCTGCTGATGCTCCTGTTGCACTGGTTTGCCCGCCGACGGAGTGTGCCGGCTTCGGAATAGGAGAAGTTGTCTGTTTTGAATTTTGGGCGGTGTTGAGAGAATAAGGAGGCCCGCGTTATGGACGGAATACTCGAATTTTCAAATAGAGAGAATTTCAGAAAATGGCTGTGTGAAAATTGCCTGTCAAGGCCCGGCGTTTGGCTGCTGTTCGGTAAGCCGGGAGGGCAAAAAACGGTGAAAGCGGAGGAGGCGCTGGAAGAGGCGCTCTGTTTTGGGTGGATTGACGGACAAATACAAAGCATTGATGATAAGACCTATAAAAAATATTTTTCTTTGCGCAGAAAAAACAGTAAGTGGTCCCAAAAAAACAAAGCATTGGTCGAAAAGCTGGAGAGACAGGGGATCATGACCGATCAGGGCAGAAAGAAAATCGAGGAAGCCAAGGAAAATGGGCAATGGGTTTCCTCCGAAACGCCTGAGATTACAGCGGAGCAAATAACTTTTTTATCGGAGCGATTAAAAGAGCACCACCCCGCCTATACCAATTTTCAGGCAATGTCTCCCTCCGTAAAAAAGACGTATGCGCGGGCATATTTTGATGCCAAGACAGAGGCGGGCCGAGATCGCCGCTTATCGTGGATGATTGAACGCCTCCATCAGAATCTGAAACCAATGTAAAAAATAATATGCCAAAACGCCGTGACGGATAAAATTCCGTCACGGCGTTTTTTGCAGGATGACAGCCCACTGACCGCATGGCCGCCCCCTTACCAGAGATAGGGGACGAGCCGGTAGCGGACTTTTTTCGTGTACTCCGCGTACCCTTCCAATTCCCGCATCAACAGGCTTTCTTCGTTTTTAATCCGCTTGACCAAGAGAAGGGGATAGGGCAAAAAGACAAGGAAGGCGTAAAGGGAGCCTAAAATCAGCGGGATGGACAAAAACATAAGGATTGTCACAAGATACAGGGGATGCCTGACAAGGCCATACAATCCCGTATCCACCACGGTTTGCGCCTTCTGCACCTCAACGGTTCTCGAGAGATAAGCATTTTCCCGCATCACTTCCGCGTATAAGCCGTAGGTGAGGAAAAAGACGACCGCCGCCGCGATACTTACCCAGTCGGGCAGGCGGAGCCAGGCATATCTGAAATTGAGTCCCGCCACGACAAAACCGGCGACAAACAGGAGAGCGGAGAATCCGATAACCCATTTTTGCGCCCTTTCGGTTTCCTTAGACTTCAGGCGCTTTTCAAGAAGCTCCGGGGATTTCAGCAGAAGAACGCTGCCCACGAAAAACATGGGGACAAAAAGCACCCCGATAAAAAGCCACGCGTTCCAATACCGGAGGGAACCGGCCGGAAAAAACAGCAGCAGCCCGACCAAGGCAATCCCCGCTAAAAATTTAGTAACCGCTGTCATCAGCAATCTGCCCCGCATGACGGATCCTCCTTTACACGATCCCAAAACTCAAAGATACAAATTAAAATAATCCAGCGACGTTGCGCCGTAGGAGAGCCGCTTGTTGTAGCCCAGCAGTTTATCGACAATGGCCCGGCCGCTCTCTCCGTAGACCGGCATAGGCTGGTAATTGTTGGAACTTGTTCCGGTCGAGGTGATCTTACAGGGAACGATCCATGCGCGTTCCAGCACGGCGTCGTTATTTTTCATGACAAAGCTGGCGCGCAGGATGAGGGTGTCGGGAACCTTGGCGCCGCTGTTTCCGCCGAAAGCAAAGTTGCCGAGACTGTAGGCGATGTATTTTCCCTTGTACTGCTCAATGCCCTGAAGAACGTGAGGATGATGTCCGACGACCATGTCGGCCCCGTTGTCGATAAAGGAACGGTAGAGTGAGGTTTGGAATCCGTTGGGCGCGCTCGCCCGCTCTACACCCGCGTGCATAACGACAATCAGGACGGTGTCGCTTCGTTTATATTTTTTGATCTGAGCGTTGACGCGCTCTTTGATGGCGGGAGCGCCGAGGGAAAAACCGCTGCCGGTGACGTTGTTGTCCCCGATCAGCACGACGCGGATGCCGTTGATGGTTTGGACAACCGGATTGTCCTGATAGAAAACACCGACCTTCTGGTCTCTCAGGTGGCGGAGGGTATCGGTGAAGCCGACCTGGTAATAATCGTAGGAATGGTTGTTGGCCACGGTCGCCGTCTCCACGGAGCCCGCGGGCAGAATTTTCGCGTAAGAGGGAGGGCCGCGGAACCGGAACTGCTTGTTGGCCTGGCGGGTGCTGGTGGTCAGGGTACCCTCAAAATTGATGACGGTCAGATCGTCGCTGTAAAACCAGGGACGAACCAGCGCGAACGGATAAGCGTCATATCCCGCCCGCGCAAAGACGGCGGGAAAGCCGGTACTGCTTCGGCTCTCGTTCAGGTGACCGAAGGTACAGTCGCCGGCAAAGGAGAGGGTGACGGAGTTCTCGGTTTTGTGTCCCCGCTCATAGGCGGCCGAAAAGGCGCGCAGGGCCAGGTTTTTATCAATACCGTGTTTTGCGGCGTCCCGGATTGCCGTTTCAGCCCGGCTTCGGGTTTGTTTTCCGTCACAGTACCGGAGAATCTCCTCCAGCAAAGCTCTATACGCCGTGTCCTTCGCGGCTTTGGAGGTTTCAATCAGAGAGAGCGCCCGTTTGACGGTCTTTTGGCTCGCCGGCCCGGCCCCCTGATTCGCGACCTCATGCAGGGCGTCGGAGGTGCTGGGGGTGAGATTTTGGCTGCTTATGCCCTTGCCCTGCTTGAAATATTTTTGCTTTTGCTTGCTGCTGAGCTTCCCCTCGGAGACAACGACGACCTTCGTCGTTTCGTCATAGGAGACGTATAGACCCAGATGGGAAGAGAGGGCCCGCAGGGGAACCATCGTGAGGCCGTCTTTCAGAACGGGCGACGTATCCATTTTATAGGTGGCCGTTTTTTGGTTTTCGGTGCGCTTAATCAGGGTAGAGCCGATTTGGAGGGAGACGGTGACCCCGTTCCGGATAAAGTAAATGGGTTTGTTGTTCGCGGTCCAGCGAACCGCCGCCCCCAGGTTCTGTCCGACAAAACGAAAGGGGAGCATGGTGCGTCCGTCTTGGATATAGGGTACCGATCCATTTTGGTGAATGTAGGTCAGCTTGTTGTTCACCAGCGCGTTCCGGCAGCCGATTCGCAGGATGAGGACGGAGCCGACGGAGGTCGTCTCCAGAAGGGTTTCCGCCGCTTCCGCGCCGACGACAGCGGCGGGATCCGAAAGGCCCTGGGCTGTCGCCGGAGGATTCTCCGGCGCTGCCTCCGGTTCTGACGCAGCCTCCGCAAGGATTTGGGATGTCTCCGGAGGAATTTCGGAGGCGTCGGAGGTGAAGGACGGGGAGAGGGTGAGCGCAATGAGCACCGACGCCAGAGTTATGGACAAAAGCCGCAGTTTACTGTTCATCAATAAGACCTCCTCGGTTTTCAGTAGGTGCCTCGAAAAAAAACAAGGGCTGTCTGCTGTTCCGAATTTTCGGGGGCAACTCCCGAAGGCGGAAAACGGCAAACAGCCTTGCATTTTGCGACTAATACAGGAACAAGAGAGAGACAAAAATCTACCTCGGTTCAATAATTAGCTTTATGGCGGTACGATCTTCATTGTCGATGACCACATTGGCGAACGCAGGGACACAGATCAGGTCAATTCCTGACGGAGCAAGATATCCGCGCGCAATGGCAACCGCCTTGATGGCTTGGTTGGCTGCTCCGGCGCCGATGGCCTGTACCTCCACTTTCCCATTTTCGCGGATCACGCCTGCAATCGCACCGGCAACTGAGTTTGGCACAGACGATGACGAGACTTTTAGAACTTCCACTCTTACAATCCTCCCTATTCTAAAAAATATTGCAAGAAAAACATAACACCTTTCAAATATAACGTGTTTTCGGGAAAAAAGCAATAGTTTTTACGTATATTGATAAAAACAACGCACAATTTAAACAAATAGTTCTTACCTGACATCAAAACGCTCAATGCCCAGCGTTTTTCCGGTACGGTCATCAATTTGAAAAAGCACACAGTTCATCATGTTTTCGCCCTGTGCCAGCTCAAAACGGACGGGCAACTTACCCTTCATTTTCGCGATGGCCAGTTCGGGCTTCACACCAAGCGCCGAAAAGATCGGGCCGGTCATGCCGACGTCGGTAATATAGCCAGTTCCCTTCGGCAAAATCATCTCATCGGAGGTCTGGACATGGGTGTGGGTGCCGAAGAGGGCGGAAATCCGTCCGTCCAGATAATAGCCCAGCGCCTTTTTTTCCGCGGTGGCTTCCGCGTGAAAATCCACCAGGATAATTTTTGTTTCTGTAATTCCTTTCAAAATGGCGTCGGCCGTTTCAAACGGACAGCGGAGACTTTCCATAAAAACGGTCCCCATCAGGTTGAGAACGGCGACCTGTACGCGGCCCATATCGCAAAGGAAATAGCCGCGCCCGGGCGCCGAGTCGGGCAGGTTGGCCGGGCGGAGAATCGAGGGAGATTCCTCCAAAAGGTCATAAAATTCCCGCCGCCGGAAGGTATGGTTTCCTCCGGTCAGGATATCCACGCCGCTCTGAAAAAGATATTCGGCGGAGGCCGGGGTTGTGCCGTTGCCGTCGGCGGAGTTTTCACAGTTGGCGACGACCAGATCGACCCCCTTCAGTTTTTTAAAGGAGGGCAGCCGTTCGCGCAGAAAAGCGCAGCTTTGGGAACCCACCACGTCCCCGATACACAGTATATTCATCCGTATTCCCCCGTCTGTCGTTACAAAGAAAAGCCTTCCACACAAAGGACAGTGTGGAAGGCATAAACTTCTGATTCAATGTATCCCTTCATGAAAGCAGCGATGGATGCGTCAATTATTTGGCGTATTCAATGGCGCGGCTTTCACGAATCATGCACACTTTAATTTGCCCCGGATAATCCAGTTCGCTTTCGATTTTCTGGCAAATATCGCGCGCAAGAAGTACCATCTTATCATCATTGATGGCTTCCGGTTTTACCATAACACGAATCTCCCGGCCGGCCTGGATCGCGAAGCAGCGGTCCACTTCCTTAAAGCCGCTGGCGATTTCCTCGAGCTTTTCAAGACGCTTGATATAATTCTCGAGGTTTTCGCGGCGGGG
>JGI994J12354_10004626_pt1 | contig 12262 bp, 11 predicted proteins | sample IntmicLarv3ML3BL_FD_12354 | JGI IMG/M metagenome (IMG submission 12354) | reverse complement strand
TCTACTCGGCAGAAATCGTGAACGGCTTCCCCGATGGCGAAATCAAACCGACCGATTCGGCGACAAGAGCGGAATTTGCGGTGATTATCAAAGGGTTTATGGAAAGTGAAAAGTAGAAGTTGATTTAAAATGAAGAAGTGAAATTAAAATCCCCCGCATCCTGAAAAGGATGCGGGGGATTTTAAAGAGAACTATGCTGATTTCAACTAAGAAAGACTATCGAAGCGACGTAAGAATTTCAATTGGTTTATTGCAAGATCTGTTTTCCACCAGTTTTCAGAAACGGCAAATTCCTTTGGAAATTTTTCATAGTTATCCCACCAGTGCCATGTAATTCCCCAAACATTGTTTTCGGGAAGTGTTTCAATGAGATATTCAATTTCTTTTTCTACTATGTCTTCGTTCCCCTCATAAAACGGACTGTCGGGAGAAGAAACGAATTGCGAAGGTCTAACGCTGTAATTTGCCCATTGCGAAACATCTCTGACAATAGCGGCATCAACATTTTCTTTTATGGTTGCCGAAAGAAAAGTCACGTCAAGCCGATTTTCAAGTCCAAGCTGTTTGATTGATTCTAATAGCATACAATATCCATGTAATCCCATGTCGCCACGGTTAGCCGGTTCTTTGAATTTAGAAAGCAACTTATCGGCAAAAGTGAAAGCGAGTTTGTAGAGCGATGATTCTTTTTCGGCGAATTGCAATAAAAAGCACACCAATCCCGCTGTAACACCTGTGTGTTCATATTCGTTGGTTTTCGGATCATAATTCCACCAAGGCGCGCGAGGATAATCGTTGTTGGAAGGAATATTAAACAGCCAACCATTTTCAACGCGATGAACACCGCTGTCAAGAAAATTGAATATTCCCTGCATAATCGGATGACTTATGTCGGTGAAGTTGATGTTTTGCAATTTATCAATCGCTACAAGCGTAGTATATGGTGAAGAATTGGGATTCCAAGAATCGGGTTCTAAAGCATTTCCAAATCCGCCATCATTATTTTGATAGAGTGATAAAGCCGAAAGGACGGCTTCTTGGCTGCCGTTCTCAAATTCGTATTGCCACAAAGTTAAATCAAGCTGTCTTGCGTTTCGATAAACCCATTGACGTATTTCTTCAAAAGATTTGTTACTTAATTTCTTCATCATCTGCCCATCCTTCCGCACTTTTTATATTACCGCTTAGCGTTAAAATTCTCTACAATTTCCGTAACATACTCAACTCTGTCCAAAGTGCCGGTTGACGATATTTCATCCGAAATTCCCAAAACCAACTGTCCCTCGAAAAGCTCCAAGCATTCCTCGGTTTGCTGCTTGAGCATTTCCAAAGGATATCTTTCGTCGAACAATATGGCGGAAACGCCGTCGATAAGAACTAAACCCTCCATCGCGTCACGGGCTTCTTTCAAGGTGACATCACCTTGCGGCAACGGTGTAATGGCTTCAATGCCATTAAAATGACATTCATGGAAGTAGGGGAGAAGCTCTTTCACATCGCCGTCGAAATGGGCATAGGTGAACTTTCCTGCCTTTTGAAGCGTTTCGTTGCGCTGTTGATAAGCGGGAATTATATATTTTTCGAAAAGAGTAGGCGATATTAGCTTTGAGTGAATGTTGTCGCCGTAGTTTATCCATTCAAAAGGTGTGTCGCACATCATTTCAATCATTCGCATTTGTGAACGGTTGAGCGTTTCTATGTAAGCATCAAAAACGTCGGGACAATCGCTCATGAGATAATATGTGTTTTCAACGCCGCACAAATCCAACATTAAACGCTGCATATTAACCCTCGGCAGAAATGTTCCGGGAAGCCCCAAATGTCCCCATTCGGCAAGTAACTTGTCATAAGTTTCTTGGTTAAAACGATAATTCGTGTGTTCTTCAATAAACATAAATGCTTCAAAATCTTCGGGTTCTTCAACCCACCATTTAATCGGCATTTGCCCGTAATTGCTTGTGTTTTTGCTGAGAATTGAACTAACTGTTCCAACGGGCGTTTTGATAGTGTGTTCTGTCTTCATGTCGTCAATTTCACGGATTTCTTCCACTACAGACGGGTCGTCATACGTCTTTTCAATGCAGGAATTGAACATATAAAGCCTGTTCGAAACACCTAAAAGATTGTAAAGCTCCAGTTCGGAAGCGCCCTTGAAACGCCCCTGAAGCTCCTCACCGCGAAAAACCCTGTCCCAATACCAGCAATCTATTCTCGGCTGCCAAATTGTTTTGCCGTTTGCTTCTTTGTGTAAAATTTTACGTAAAAGCTGTGTATGATTACTTTCATTGTTCATTGCGAAAATCCTCCATAGAAATTATTGATTTGCCTGTTTCATGCTTAAAGATATGCGATTCTTAGCGACGTCAACCGAGAGTACGACAGTATTCACAACATCGCCCACCTTAACAACCTCGGAAGGGTGCTTGATAAAACGGTTGCATAATTCGGAAATGTGAACCAAGCCGTCTTGATGAACGCCGATGTCGACAAAAACGCCGAAATCGATGACATTTCTGACTGTTCCGCGCATTTTCATGCCAGAGGCAAGGTCATTTATGTCCATTACGTCCGTTCTGAGCATTGTCGGCGGCAATTCGTCACGCGGATCACGGCCGGGTTTTAGAAGCTCGTTTACAATGTCGTTTACGGTCGGAATGCCAGAGCCGCAATGTTCGGCGACTTTTTTCGCCGTAAGCTCCTTAACGCGTTCCTTGAGAGCCGAAACATTTCCCGAAGCAACGTCGGAAAGAGAATATCCGCATATTTCAAGAATTTTTTCCGCTGCGGAGTAAGATTCGGGGTGAACGCCCGTGTTGTCAAGAATGTTCTTTCCGTCTGAAACGCGCAAAAACCCGGCGCATTGTTCAAACGCCTTAGGCCCGATTTTCGGAACTTTCTTTATTTGACTTCGCGAGGTAAACACTCCGCTTTCCTCACGATGAGCGACAATGTTGCCGGCAGTAGCAGCGGAAAGCCCGGATATATAAGACAAAAGGGCGGAGGAAGCGGTGTTTATGTCAACACCGACAGCGTTTACGCAATCCTCGACGACATCGGAAAGAGTTTCGTCCAAGCGGGCGGCGGGCATATCGTGTTGATATTGACCGACGCCAATGGATTTCGGGTCGATTTTAACAAGCTCGGCAAGCGGGTCTTGAAGCCGACGCGCGATGGAAGCGGCACTTCTTAAAGAAACATCGAGGTTCGGAAATTCGGAAGCCGCAAGCTTCGAAGCGGAATAGACCGAAGCTCCAGCCTCGTTTACGACCATATATGAAACTCCGGGCAAATCTTTAATCATGTCGGCGACGAAAATTTCAGATTCCTTTGAAGCTGTTCCGTTTCCGATTGCGATTGCGGTAACACCATGCTTTTTAATCATTCGGGTGAGGGTAGCGCGCGCTTCTTCTTCCCTGTTATGCGGCTTTGTCGGGTAAACAACACTCGTTTCAAGCAACATTCCTGTGCCGTCAACAACCGCTATTTTACAACCTGTCCGATATGCAGGGTCAAAACCCATTACCACCATGTTTTTGATGGGCGGTTGCATTAAGGCGGGTCTCAAATTTAACGCAAACATTTTTATTGCCTGCTCATGCGCAATATCGGTTAAATTGTTTCTGATTTCACGTTCTAAGGACGGAAATAAAAGTCTGTCGTATGCGTCCTCGGCAGCTGTCGCCACGAAATCTGTCGAAATGCTTCCCGATTTCAAAACATTATCTTTAATGATTTGCTTAGTTGAATCACTGCCGATTTCAACTGAAACCTTTATAAAACCCTCTTTTTCGCCGCGATTAATCGCCAAAATTCTGTGACTTTGCATTTTGGAAACAGTGTCGGAAAAATCGTAGTAAAGGCTGTAAACAGAATCCTCAGTTTCTTTCGATGCAACAGCGGTAAAATTTCCGCGTTCGGATATATATTGACGTAGCTGACCGCGAATTTCGGCGTTGTCCGAAATTTCTTCAGCGATAATGTCGGAAGCGCCTGCAAGTGCTTCTTCGACGGTATTGACGCCTTTTTCAAGGTCGATGAAATCAAGAGCCAAATCGTCGAGACTGCCCTGTAATATTGTTTGCGAAAATAATATTTCAGAGAGCGGTTCTAAACCTTTTTCACGGGCTATGGTCGCGCGAGTGCGGCGTTTTTGCTTATACGGACGATAAATATCCTCTAATTTTGAAAGAGTGATTGCGCCGTTAATCGCGGCGGTTAGCTCATCCGTCAGTTTTCCCTGGCTGTCTATGGAATTGATGATTTCCAAACGCCGAGCATCCAAATTGCGCAAATATTGAAGTCTGTCCGAAACATCTCGGAGAATTTGGTCGTCCATAGAGCCGTGCATCTCCTTGCGGTAGCGGGCTATGAACGGAATTGTGTTTCCCTCATCAATAAGGGCAACTATGTTTTTAATATATTCTAACCTCTGAGAAAACTCAGAGGTTAACTGTTCGATTATTTTGTCCAATGTTTAATGCCGTCCTAACAATTTTATTTTGTTTATTGAGCTATATCAATGTTTTTGCCCGTAAGTCCAACGTATGCGCCGTTTTTTGCTTCGGGAGAATCGGGGTGGGCAAGAAGCCATTTGTTTCTGGCGAGCAACCAACCGTCTTCGGCGTTTTGCGGGTTAAAAGCGGGTTTGTCGGTGTTGGTCAAACGAGGAAGAACGATTATGCTTCTGAAGCTGCCGTCCGGTTTTGCGGGTGCATAATGAAGAGTGGTTTCATAACATAAAACGCCTGTTGATTTCGGGACGACGAAAGTTTCAGCCAAATCGGTGCTGATTTTGCCGTTTTTAATGTCCTGTTGTTTTGCGACAATCAGAACCAATTCGTCGGCTGCCACAAGAGCTTCGCTTCCTCTGTGATATTCAAAGCAATTCAATTTTGTATTTGTGCCGTTGCAATAGCCTATTTGAATCGGCAAACCGCCGAAAAGACCATCTTGAAGACTGTTGAAAACAGAAAGACTTTCCAAAACGGCATCGCTCGGTTCATAAATAACCTTGTCGTCGGGTTTTTCTGTGTTTGCTTCTAAGGCGTTTAATAATTCCGTGAAATCATATCCTTCAATCACCTTTCCATAAGGTGCAAAGGATTCATCAAATATTGTTTTCATAAGTTAAATCTCCTTTAAATTGAAATAATTCTCTTAACACAGTCAGCGAAAAATGCAGCTTCTTCGTTGTACTTTGCCCGAGTGAACAGAGCTTTCAACAACAGCAAAATTTCTTCCTCAGACATATTGTCAAATGAGGATTTGTTGTTTCGCTTTAATGGCTCAATAAGTTTTTCGTAATCGTTCTCAGTCTGAATGATTTCGATAATCGGTTCGGCAACTGCGGCGGATTGCTTTTTCGAGAGCTTGACGGAACCTTTTTTATGCTTTGCTTTATTAGGGTCTTTATAACCGTTTTTGACGAGAAAATCGTATAACACTTTATCTGTAAGTGCCCTCGATTCGTCGCTTTCTCCCGACAAATAACGCGGGTCGATATTCGCAACCTGTGAAATAGCGGCGGCGAGTTTTAATGAAATTCTGCTTTCGTCAATCGAACGCCGAACCGCAAATTTTGTAAGCCCGCACAATTCAAGGGCTTCGCTGCGCTTTTCTTTGTTTAATAATTTCCACGCTTCATGAAGACGCTCTTTTGTTTTTGCACCGTTCTTACTAATATTAGTTTGTTTTAGTGCTTTGAATACAGTGCGGTCAAGCATTTAAATCCCTCCAAATATTTCATAGTATAGTCATCTAAGCTGAAAACAGGCTTTGAGTTTCGCCGAAATGCGCCCTCTTCGGCAGACAAAGCCTGCCAGACCGACCATGTTTACCTAAAAACAAGCGCTGTTTCGACTCGATCAAAGACCTTTTTCAACTAAAAACGTTATAAGATCAGTATACCATAAAGATTTGAAAATTCAACAATTCTTAGGTGGAATTTGTGTTTTTTCATATAATTCAACAGCTTGGCGAATAAAAATACTGTTAGTCGGTTTCTTTTCAATATAAATATCGGGAAGCCCTGTAACTTTTGTGAACAAAATGCCCGCTCCATGTTCCCAACTTGTTTTAAGCAAATATCTGATTGAATGCTCAACGCGCGAGCCGGAAGTGTTAAAAGCTTTCGCAACACCGGGATAGAGCTGTTTTGTGACGCTGTCCAAAAGACGTTTGTCTTCTATACACAAATCAATTGCGAATTTAAGATGATAAAACCCGTTATTTATATGCTGAATACCAGCATTCCATAAAAGCTTGGACAAGTTGTCTGATTCGGGTTCGGTCTTTGAAACAACAGAATCTGAACAACTGTTAATCGCAAAATCGGTTTTTCTTTCGTTGGCTCTAAACTCATAAAGCTGTCTAATCTTTTGTATCATTAAATCAAAATTAAACGGCTTGGTGAAAAAATAATCACAGCCCAAGCACATTGCTTCATGCAAGGTCAAATCATTTGCTAAGGCGGAAAACATTACACAAATAATGTTTTCAAGCCCCGGGATTGGTTTGACTCTCGACAAAACCGATATTCCGTCATACCACGGAAGAACGTTGTCTATAATCATTGCATCGGGTTTTAAGTTTTTTACCATTTCAAGTCCGCTTTTGCCGTCATGACACATTCCGACCAGTTCGATAAAATCATTGCAATTTGTATTGATGAAAATCTCTAAAAGTTTGCAAAGAGGGAGGTCGTCGTCAATAATAACAAGTTTTAATTTACTCATTTCTATTCCTTCCCTGTATATTTTTTAATTGACATATTACTTACATATAAGCATGTCGATTCACAGTATAACTGTTAAAATGTATACTGTAAAGATAAATTTTATTTTTATAGTAAAATTTATACAATTATGTTATAATTTCATCGAAAGAAACTTAAATTTATTGATATCGAGGTAACCGAATGTTTATTGATAAGGCTAAAATCACAATAAAAGCGGGCAACGGCGGAAATGGTTGTGTGTCGTTTCACCGCGCTAAATATGTCGTTGCGGGAGGACCTGACGGCGGCGACGGCGGAAGAGGCGGCGATATTATTTTTGTCGCCGACACATCACTTGCAACGCTTATGGATTTCCGTTATAAAAAGTCGTTTAAAGCGCAGGCGGGAAATGACGGTGAGAAAAACAAGCGATCGGGTAAGGACGGCGAAGATATAGTGATTCGCGTGCCTGTCGGAACAATTATTCGAGAGGTTGAAAGCAACAGAGTAATGGCGGATATGCGGTTGAAAGAAGAACAGCGTGTTGTTGCAAAGGGTGGCCGCGGCGGCAGGGGAAATCAACATTTCGCCACGGCGGTTCGTCAAGCGCCTCGTTATGCCGAAAAAGGCAAGTCAGGGAAGCAATATGAAATCACACTTGAACTGAAACTTATAGCTGATGCAGGGTTGGTTGGGCTTCCTAACGCAGGGAAATCAACGCTTTTGTCGATGGTTACAAATGCGACACCGAAAATTGCCGATTACCACTTTACGACACTTACGCCGAACTTGGGTATTGTTAAAAACAAGTGGGGTGAAACTTTCACGCTTGCCGACATTCCCGGACTGATTGAAGGTGCAAGTGACGGCGCGGGGCTTGGCTTTGAGTTTTTGCGTCATATTGAACGAACGAAAGTGCTCATTCACGTCGTAGATGCGGCAGGGGTTGAGGGCAATGACCCGATTGAAAGCGTTGAAAAAATTAACGGCGAGCTTTATGCCTACAATGAAGAGTTGGCGAAACGACCGCAAATAATCGCGGCAAACAAAATGGATGTTCCCGAGGCTGAGGAAAATTTTGAACGATTGAAAAAGGAATATGAACCACGCGGATTTAAGGTTTTCCCGATTTCGGCGGCAAGTAATGTGGGACTTACAGAGCTGATTAATGCCGTTCGTGAAGAACTTGTCAACTATCCCGAGGATATTGTTTTTAATGAAGATTTTGCCGAATATGTTGAACCGTTTGTCGATAAAGGCGAGCCGTTTACCGTGACGAAGGTCAGCGACGATTACTATACAATCGAGGGTGTCGGCGTTGAAAAAATGATGGGATATACGAATATTGAAACAGAGAAGGGCTATGCGTTCTTCCAGAAATATTTAAAAGACAGAGGAATAATAAAAGCGCTTGAGGACGCGGGAATTGAGCAGGGTGACACGGTTGCGTTTTGCGGATTGGAGTTCGAATTTTTGCCGTCGTAAGGGGGATGTGTGAAGATGAAAAAATTGCTTGTTGCCGTAGTGCTTGCATTTTGTACTTTTATTACTGTTTTTACATCGGGCTGCGGAATTGAAAAACTTATTTTTCAACCGACACCCGAACCGACGTTAGAACCAACTGTGATTCCGACGGAAATTCCGGGGGAAGCAACCCTTTCGCCCGAGTTCGAAGCGCGCTTGTCGAAGCTGGCGACTTATGAGCCGTTTTCAGAACCTGAGCATTATTATGACGAGGCTGTGACGGAGTTTATGACGTCGGAGGATTATGGGCGTATCTATCCTTATATCGGAGCAGTAGAAAATAATTATTATGACGGTCAAATCAGAAATGGTCTTTTTGGTTTTGTTGACGAACAAGGACGCATTATTTGTGACCCAATATTTCTTGATGTGTATCTTGAAAAATTTGAAGGAAAATCAGTATACCTTGTTGAAGGAATTGTAAAACCGGGTGCTGATGGGGAAGGTGCAAACAACGGCGCTGTTTTAAGCGTTGATGGAAAATTTTATAAAGAATATAACGAAGTGGTGCGAGGTTCATATGAATATATTGCTGTCAGAATCGAAGAAAAATGGGGAGTAATAGACTACGACGGTACGGAAGTTTTGCCTTTTGAATATGTGAACGCGCCGTTGTTTTCAGAAGGTTTGGCGGCGGTTTATGAAGAAATTGATGGGTTGGACTATAGAGAATATGAATATACAAAAGGAAAGCTGTATAATTATATAAATAATAAGGGACAAAAGGTTTTAGGGTCGTATACAGCACCAAATTATCTAAATTTAACAGAGTTAAAATTTAAAAAGGGATTAGCTTTAAGTTATGAAGAAAACCTATACGGATTTATTGATAAAAACGACGATTTAGTTATTCCGAGAATCTATAGTTATGATTCTTATGCGGTGTATTATGGTAATGGATTTAATGATAATGGGTTTTCGGTTGTGCATATGGAAGATGAGCACTCAAAAGAATCCCGTTATGGGTTGATTAAAGCCGATGGTGATTATATTATTCCGTTGATGTTTGATAGAGCCTCATACAGTGGGGAATATTATATTTTTGGTACGGAAATATATGACAGCAATGCCGATAGAGTGTATCTTGATTTTGGAAAAAACAAAAAGGATGTTTCATATATACAACATCTCGAAAATAATTGGTTTCGTGTTGATTTTACAGATGAATCCATATTCATAAATATAAAAACAGGTGAGAAATATAAGGATTATGAATCAGCCCAAGATAGCGAATATAACTATTTCAGACAGATAGGCGATCATTATTTTGCGGTAAAGGATAGATATGGTGGGCTGTTAAACCCTGACGGCTCGTGGTTTGTTAAGGTCTGGCTCGAAAGGTACAGATTCCGTTGGGGATATAGAGACTGATGCTTTAAAATTGAAAATCGGGAGGAAAAAATGTTTAAAAATGTTTCGTTAATTTTATTGATGTTGATAATAACAATAACAATGTTATCAGCCTGCGGAACGTTTGTTGAAGAAATTTCGGAAGAAATCCCGACGGCGAATCAATTGGAAAAACCAACGTCGAGTCCGACAGAAGAACCGAGAAATGTTATAGGGCTGACCTTGAGCGAGGATGAATTTCCGCGGATGGATGGATCAACAGCGACAATTCCGCTCGGCAGGGCTGTCGCCGCGCTTATGATGGACAAAAGCCCAGATGAATGTGATGAATATGTTGAGTTCGGAGGAACGTCGAGCAGTTATGAACGATTGATTACCGGAGGGACTGACATTCTGCTTGTATATGAAATGCCGAATTCGGTTGATGAATTTATACAAGAAATCGGAACCGAGGCTGAACTTGAAATAGCTGCGATAGGAAGAGATGCGCTTATTTTTATGGTGAACGCGCAAAACCTTGTTGAAAAACTGACGCATGAGCAAATCAAAGGTATTTATTCGGGAGAAATAACGAACTGGAATGAAATCAACGACAGCTTCGACGATGCCGAAATTTCAGCTTACCAACGTAACAAAACTGCGGGAAGCCAAGTTCTTATGGAAAAATTGGTTATGGGTGGAGTGCCTATGATTTCAGCACCGGAAAGACTTTTTATATACGGCGAAATGGGCGGAATTTTAAGTGCTGTTGCCGATTATGAAAACGGACGATATTCAATAGGTTACAACGTCTATTATTACGCGGCACTTATGAAAAACGACCCGAACATCAAACTTATCGCCGTTGACGACGTATATCCGAGTAAGGAAAGCATCACAGATGAAACATATCCATTTGTAAATGATTTTTACACGATAATTCGTGCAGATGCACCGCAGGATAGCCCCGAAAGATTGCTTTTCCGCTGGTTTCAAACGGAGGAGGGCAGGGCGCTTGTCGACCATGAGGGGTATGCGCCATTGAGCGAAAAAACCAAATCGGAATAAGGAGAAACGAAAAATGCTTAACAGCTTTGATTTGAAAGAATTTATAAACAATATTATATTTTATTTACCCGTGTTATTAATTTCTTTAACCGCGCATGAGGTTTCTCATGGGTTCGCCGCTTATAAATTGGGTGACAAAACCGCGAAATATGACGGCAGGCTTTCGTTTAATCCGATTCGCCACATTGACCCGATGGGTTTTATTTGCATGATTGCTTCGAACTTCAGATTCGGATGGGCTAAGCCCGTAATGGTCAATCCCAATAATTTGAAAAATCCTAAGGTTGACATGGCGTTGATTTCTGCCGCGGGACCTGCGTCAAATTTGGTTTTGGCGTTTGTGACAATGATGATTTTGTATCCGTTAAGACTTTCGTATTCTTCGGTTGTGTATACGTTGTTAATAAATTTAATATTAGTGAATATTTCGCTGTGTGTTTTTAACCTCATACCGTTTCCTCCTTTAGACGGTTCTAAAATATTCGCGGGGTTGTTGCCTAATAAATATTACTACCGGTTGCCGCGTCTTGGGCAAGCAAGTATGCTGATACTTATGGTGCTCGTGTTTACCGGTGTTGTGGGGGGAATTTTATGGCCGATGATAACTTTTGTATTTAATCAAATGCATAACTTAGTTTCGCTGATTTACAGACCATTTATCTGATGAAAAAGGACTTTTGAGAGGTGTAATGAATGGATTTTATTGGTATTGTTCAGCTTCTTATCCCGGTTATTACTTTCGCAATGGGATATTTTTTAACTAACATCGGATATAAGCGTGACAGGAAGCTCAGTATTATCCGGGAAAAATTCGATAGACTATATCATCCATTCTTTGTTTTGGTAAATGAACTTGGCATGGACAATGAATCAGGATTTGCGCTTGACAGCGAAAACGGGGATATGCTAAAGCCAATTCTTGAGCATCTCACAAAAAATGCATACTTATCAACCGCGGAAGGGCAGAAACTTATTTGGGAGACCCGTTATCTTTTTGTCTCAAACACGACCGGAGGAGAGATAATCGACAAGGATAAAGAAGAACTGTTTGCTAAATCGATTGGCGTGTTGTTTGAGTATTTGATACAGGGATATATGGAGGCCGCCAATGCCCTTGGTTATGAGTTGATTGGTATGGGAATCATAGCAGGCGCAGATGAAAGTTGAGCAAGTGTTTGTAAAAAGTGTAGCTTATTACACCCTCTAAACCAATTGGTTTAGAGGGTGTTTTCAATTACTTCTTTATGTAGTCGGGTTTATGTCGTTTTAGTTGAAAATAGGCTTTAAACTTCTTCGTCTCGCTTAAAGGCCTTTTTCTAAAAACGCCATAATAATCACTCCTGCTTTTGTTATACAAACAAGTCCATTATATCTTCCTCTGTCATTTTGCTTATAAAGTTCGCGCCCTCTTGGATAACCAAATCGACCAGCCCTTTTTTCAATGATTGAAGGGCTATTATTTTTTCTTCAATGGTGTCCTTGGCAACGATGTTTATTACTTGAACGGTGCGTTTTTGCCCGAAACGGTGCGCCCTGTCGGAGGCTTGATCCATAACGGCGGGATTCCACCATGGGTCGTAATGGATAACTGTGTCTGCACCCGTCAAATTAAGCCCTGTTCCGCCC
>JGI994J12354_10004625_pt1 | contig 12264 bp, 11 predicted proteins | sample IntmicLarv3ML3BL_FD_12354 | JGI IMG/M metagenome (IMG submission 12354) | reverse complement strand
TAGTATCACGAGCAAAAGGGATGGGACTCTACAAGCTCGAGGTGATGAACATGACCGACGAAGGCGCGAAAGTTACGATCAGGATGGGACCTGAGGAAATCCAGTTGATGGAAGACTTCATGGCCGATCGTAACATCGGCAATCGGTCGGACTTCATCAGAGATGCCATAAACGGATACATAAAGGCTCAACAGAGCCCCGTATCCGGAATGGTGGAAGGAGGCGGGATCTTCGTCCGCCTGGGAGAGGTTCATATGGAGGCCTTGGAGATGATGAGGCAGGACGGTACCTGCTTTGACACCGAAGAGTTCGCCAGGAAATGTATCCTCGACAAGCTGATATCGCCGGAATTCGAGAAGGATTCCATCGATCGTGCTGTCAAGGCTGCGTTGATGGCCTCCCGGATGAAGTGAAGAAAGGATGGGAAATAAACCCGGCAGGGGATGGGAAGTGCTTCATGCACTCTCTGCCGGAAGTAAACCGTTTAGAACATGGGGATGCACAATATGGTATCAAACACAGCAGGATCAGACGTTTCGGTCGTTGTCGAGCCGCGCATAGCGGTTGTCGGCGTAGGAGGTGCGGGTTGCAATGTGACCAGTAGCATCTACTCCGCATTGGCCCCGGTGGATACTGTTCTTATCAACACTGATAAGAAAGCTCTTGATGATCAGCCCGCAGATAAGAAGATATACATCTGCAAGGCAGTGACGAAGGGCGAGGGAACCAAAGGGGACACCAGACTCGGAAACAGATGTGCCAAGGTCCACGAGGACGAAATAGAGAAGGCACTCCTGGGATATGACGCTGTGTTCATCATCGCCGGACTCGGCGGAGGTACCGGAACGGGAGCGGCATCAGTTGTCGCGGAGATATGCGACCGCAACGGTCTTATGACATTCGTTGTGGCGATCAACCCGTTCTGTTTTGAATCATCAAGACACGGGATCGCATCCGAAGGACTCAGATCCATCAGAGCGGTCTGCCCTAACACATTCGTTGTGGATAATGATAAGATACTCCAACTAATGCCCGAGGCGACAATGGATGAGGCAATGCGTGCTGTCAACAGAAGCGTAATGGGTTTCGTACTTGACACTGCAAAGATAATGCCCGACATGGTCGTCGAGGAAACGGATTCTGTGATAGAGAAGATGAAACGCAGGATCGAGCGCAGCACTGCGCAGAATATGCCGGAAGCGAGAGTAGCTTCCTGGCTGAAAGTATAACGCTTAAACAAGAAAGGGGGATCCCCCTCCCCCTTAGTTTTTCCTCAGTGAAATCATTTACCACTTAAACGAGAAAGGAGTTTTCCTTTTTCTTCCTCACTGTAAACCATTTCCACTAAACAAAAAAGGGGACTCCCCTCCCCTTGATTCTTTCTTTCAAAGGGGAACCTAATGACACTTCAAAAAAGGGGGATCCCCCCTCCCCCTAGTTTCTTTTCAAGGTTTTATGATAAACCTGCTTCAATTCATGGAATCATAACCCATATCAAAGGCTTTTGAATTGAGTTCTCTGAATTTTTCCGGAACAGTCTCAAGTAATATTTCTTTAAGAAGATCCTTCGGGAGGGGAAAACCTTTGGTCGAGGCGACCGCACCGATCATTACGGCGTTTGCAGCAACGGCTTTTCCCGCAGACACAGCAATCTTGGTGGCATCTATCGTCTTTAGGTTATTGGATACCGATTTGATCGAATCCACAAGATCCTCTACCTTCGGATATTCTTCGAAACCTGCTGCGACCATTGAAGGGTAGATAGGATCCAGGTTCATCAGGATGAACGTGTCCTTGTTCCCAAGCGTTATGTTTCTGCAGGTCTCGACAGGCTCGAACCCCATTATGACATTGGCACTGCCGGTCGATTCCAGAGGACTGATGACATCATCACCGAAACGAAGTGTTGAGATCACGCTCCCTCCTCTTTGTGCCATACCGTGTACCTCACTCATTGATACTTTATGGCCTGCCTTCATAGCGGCAGTACCGAGGACCATCGACGCAAGCAAGACTCCTTGTCCGCCGACACCTACGATCTGAACGGTGTACTTCATTTTTTCACCTCTATTGCATGCTTGGGGCAGACATTCGCACACATACCGCACCCGATGCATTGTGTTTCATCAACAACGACATTGTCTCCCTTCTTCTGCAGCGACGGACATGCGATCGTTTGCAGACAGATGTGGCAATGTACGCATTTGCTTTGGTCTACCACACAAAGTTTCGGCACCAGCATTTTGCGTTTTCTGAGTTCAAGGGGACAAGGGCATTTGGATATCACCACTGCAACGCCGTCGAAATCCAAAGCATCCTTCATTACTTTCTCGGCCGCTTTGACGTCATATGGATCTATGGATCTGACAAATTTGATCCCCAGTCCTTTCACGACGTTCTCTATATCGATCGGATCGGTCTTGATGTTGCCGTAATCCCTTCCGGTTCCCGGATTGGGTTGGTGACCGGTCATTGCGGTCGTTCTGTTGTCCAATATGACCATTACTATCTTGTGATCATTGAAAATGGCGGACGTAAGAGGTGCGATCCCCGAATGGAAGAATGTGGAATCCCCAATGAACGCTATCGCTTTCTGATCCGTGGATTGATCGAATCCTCCCGCGGCACCTGCACCCCCTCCCATGCAGATTATGAAATCCGCGGCGTAGAAGGGAGGCTGAACGCCAAGGGTGTAACATCCTATATCGGAACAATACACAACCTCTCTTTTTCCCACAGCCTTCTTTGTGGCTGCGAACATACCTCTGTGAGGGCATCCCGTACAGAGCGTGGGAGGTCTGTTAGGCAGTTTTACCGTAACTCCGGGAAGTGCATCGGGCATATCCGATACCTTGACCAAACTGCTGAGTTTCTTGATAGTATCCGGGGAGTATTCCCATTCTCTGGGAAGATGGCCCGAGCGTTTTCCGTATATCGGGGTTGTCAGACAGTTCTGAGCGCAGAGACGCAGGACCTGATCCTCTATGAACGGTTCCAATTCTTCGACGATTATCACGAATCGTTTGTTCTTCAAGAAGTTTACTATCTTATTTTCCGGAAGAGGATTGGTGAATCCCAGCTTCAGAATGGATACGCCTGAGATGAACTCTTTGACGTAGGTGTATCCGACACCCGACGTTATTATTCCGATATCTCCGCTGCCTTCCTCAAAGTTGAGTGCGGAACCTTCGGACAATTCTTTTGCTTTTGCGTTAAGTTCCAAAAGCCTGACCCTGTTCATCTTGGCAAATGCGGGGATATTGACGAATCTTTTATCATTCTTTACAAAATGACCCTTTGCGGGCGTATCAAGCATCGGGCCGTAATCGACTATTGATCGGGCATGATTCACCCTCGTGGTCGTCCTGTATATCAGCGGAAGACTCAGAGCTTCGGATACTTCGTAAGCATCCTTGATCATGTTCTTGGCTTCTTCGGGTGTTGAGGGTTCCATCATCGGAAGCAGGGAAAGCGTTGCGAAATACCTGTTATCCTGTTCATTCTGGGAACTGTGAACCGAGGGGTCGTCCGCGCTGAGCACAAGCATACCGCCGACTACGCCTGAATAGGCCAGGGTCATCAGCGGATCGGCGGCAACATTGAGTCCGACGTGTTTCATGAATGTAAACGATCTCACGCCGGAAGATGCGGCCGCTGCGGAAACTTCCAACGCAATCTTTTCATTCGCGGAGAATTCGAAGTACATCCCCGCTTCTTCGGAGATCTCCTCGAGTATGTTGCCTATCTCGGATGAAGGAGTACCAGGGTAAGTGGACGCGAATTTTACTCCCGCTTCCAAAAGACCTCTGACTATTGCTTCATTTCCCAGCAGTAATCCTCTTCCGTTCTTCTCTAAAATATTGCTCATCAGGACACCTTGATGGCATGGAGATGTTCGTTCTCTGTTTAATTGGTTTCGTTGGAAGAGTATGTCGTCGTTAAATATGTCATGAAGAAATATTGTATGAGTTTGCTTTTTTTTACATCGATATTTACACAAATAATATGAACAAAAAGAATAGTGGGGTTATCACGCAGGGGTAGCCAAGCCTGGAAACGGCGCAGGACTTAGGATCCTGTTCTTAGTGATACAAGGGTTCAAATCCCTTCCCTTGCACCATACGATTTTTCTTTTACCGAATCAATTAGGTATGGACAGAAATGCGCTGGCGTAAAGAAGAAACCCATAAAGGTCAGGTGCAACTTAAGATTATCACAAAGAGGACATTTTATCCCAAAAGGGTTATATTAACGTCAGGAATTCCATATTCAAGTAGGATTTGACATGAATGTGAAAATGTGGGCTATCGTAGCGGCACTCATAATCGTCCTTTCCGCATCGGGATGGTATCTTTCCGAGAATGTGAAAGATAAGGACCGGGCGGTCATTGTAGGAATGGTAAATGAGGAGGGTTCTGGGATTTTTGCCAGTAATTCAGTTGCCGGATTGTCTTTTGACGTGGAAACTACCGCAAACTGGGGAGGTTTGGTGTTCGCAACACCGGGTCCATCCTCAATTCAACATATGATTCTGATGGATTTTGTTCAGGATGTGTTGGGGTTGCAGTTTGAGTTGTATAATGAAACAAGATCGCCGGATTCTGTGTACTGGACTGCCGTTGCACCCGGTGCGATGGGAGACGCACTCATCTCTGGCAATATAGACGGAGGAATAGCCTGGGAGGCTCATTACAGTAATGTCTGTGATACCAGCAAATACAATGCGTATTCTGTAGGAACAACTGCGGAATTGTGGGAAGAACACCCCTGCTGCGTTGTTGCCGCGAGCAGAGCGTTTGTGAACAACGATCCTAACGCGATACTTCGATTTTTATCAGCATATTCAAAAGCTGTTGATTGGGTGAACGATGCACTGAAGACAACTTCTCCGAATCATTCAAAGTTAATCGAATATGTGAAAGAAAAAGCAGGTGTCGAAAACGAACTCATTATACAAGAGGCGCTGGAAGAGGTGAGATATACTTTTTCATTGTCTAATCTGAAAGCAGGCATATCAACAATGGTCGATACATACCAGAGATTGGGGCTTTTGGACCATACTCTTGATGAGATCGGATTCAATACTACAGACAACTTCGCCGATTGGTTGGTTGATGATTCATACATCAAGAACGCGGCAGGAAGAGATCCGTCAAGTTATTCAGTTCTCACTGATAACATAGAGATCAAGGTCGGCGTTTTGGCATATGATATCCATCAGATCGCACTTCATGTAGGTGTGGGCGAAGGATTCTTCGAGGAGTACCAAATATCATTACGCCTCGGAACACCTTTTGCGGCAGGAGGAGAGGTTATGAATGCTTTGTTGGGTGGACAAATCGACTTGGGATTCGTAGGGTCCCCCCCGGTTGTTCTGACAACGATCAACATGTGGTGATAATATGACAACAACATCTGATTCAGACCCAGAGGTCAGGACCTTCATTTCGAGACTGAGTTACAACAAAGAGAGTAAGATTCACAGGGGAATAAGATCACTGATAATCATAATCGCTTCACTTGTCATATTTGTACTGCTTTGGTGGAATATTTCTTTCATAGTGAATTCCGCGGCTATACCTTCACCTCTCAAAGTGTTGGATTCGCTGACCGATCTATTCACTTATGGTGACCCTGTATCGGGGATGACCATGTGGGCACACATAAGCATCAGTTTACAGAGGTTCATCGCGGGCTTTGTGCTAGCTTTGGCCGTATCGATTCCGATGGGATTGTTGCTGGGATATTCAAAGACACTCAGCGATTTCATGAATCCTATACTTGAGATACTCAGGCCGATAGCACCTATTGCATGGGCGCCCGTTCTGTTGTTCGCAACGGGTTATACTTGGGGTCCGATACTGGTAGTGTTTGTGGGTATATTCTTCCCTCTTCTTTCGAACACAGTCTTCGGAGTCAGAAAAATTGACAAGAATCTTGTTGACGCGGCAAAGACATTGGGAGCATCAAAATCCAAGATATTCTACAAAGTCATGTTCCCCTGTGCAGTGCCGTACATAATGAACGGAATCCGCATAGGCTCGGGAATAGGGTGGATGTGTATCGTTGCATCCGAATTGTACGCATCTTACGGGGGCGGAATCGGTTACTTCATTGGAATGCAGGCATCAATCGGATATTGGTCAAATGTATTCGCAGGTATTGTAATAATCGCTATTCTGGGAATATTGACCACTGGACTGTTTGATTACATACACAAGACAATATCAAAGAGGATGGGGATAGAATGAGCGGAGATATTCATTTAGACCACATAACAAAGGTGTTCAGAAGGGAAGGAAAAGAAACGATAGCCATCGAAAATCTTTCCTTGAATATTAAAGAAGGCGAATTGATATCCTTTGTCGGACCGTCGGGATGCGGAAAGACCACGATCCTTCGTCTGATAGCGGGGTTGGAAGAACTCACGGCCGGAGAGATAAGGATCGGAGACAAAGTGTGTACCGAACCGGGTCCGGACAGAGGGATGGTGTTCCAAGAGTTCGCGTTGTTCCCCTGGAGATCCGTTAGGAAGAACATCGAATTCGGTCTCGAGATCGCAGGTGTTCCCAAAAAGGAACGCCACGACAAAGCTGACAGATACATTGATATTGTCGGTCTCGAAGGGTTTGCCGATTCCAGAGTACATGAATTGTCCGGGGGAATGAAGCAGCGTGTCGGTATTGCGCGTGCATTGGTTGCGGATCCGGATGTGATCCTTATGGACGAACCGTTTGGAGCGTTGGATGCACAGACACGCAATATCATGCAGGCAGGACTCATTCGGATATTGGACAAAACGGATAAAACGATAGTTTTCATTACGCATTCCGTGGATGAGGCGGTATTCCTTTCCGACAGGATCGTGATATTGACAAAACGCCCTGCCCGGATCAAGGAGATCGTGGATATCCCATGGCCGCGCCCAAGAGATCGTGCAAGTCCGGAATTCACAGCTCTTCGAAAAAGGATATTGGCTGAACTCGAGAACGAGAATGAAATTCAATAAAAAATATTTAAGGGGGATACCCCCCGTTTAATTTTTTGCAAGTTTAAGGTTGTTGTACTTGAAGACCTTGTCTTTACAGGAGAACTGGCATCTGTAACACGCTGTTCCCAGGCAGTTCTTTGTTTTCACAACGATGGTCTTGTCGTCCTTCACCGTAAGTGCATGTTCCGGACATTCCTTCTCGCACAGTTTGCATCCGGTACATCCGTCCATCTTTCCGACGAGTTCCGTACCTATGTCGTTGATTATGCGCAGACCTCTTGCTCCGAGATCGGGTATGTCACGAGCGACCATGCGGAACACTTCCGGGGTCCCCTTCACTTTCGGCAGAGGCTGGATGTCGAACATCTCGTTGTTCCTGTTGTACATATCCATGCTCATTCCCTCATCCCAGAACGCAAGTTCCTGCATGTAGATTTGTTCGAAGGTCTTATCGGAGGCGAACATAACGTGATTCGCTCTGATCCCGTCTGCGATCGTCTGCAATTCATCGAGCAGTTCTGGGTTCCTCAGAATGTCGGTTGCCATTGCGAGGGATGTGTTACCGTACTGGTAGATCTTGTCACAGGAGGGAGGCAATAATCCTACTTCCCTGGCCTTGACGGCATCCACATACGTTCCGGAAGCTCCTGCCATATACATTATCTTCAGGTCCTCGAATTTGATGCCTGCCTTCTCGAGAAGTGTGAAATGACCTGCCCTCATAGCGCCGATCGCTTTACAGGCTTCGGAGATATCATGGGAATCGATGAATATTCCGTCCTGGAATTGCATCCTTCCGTCGCTTGTCGTGAGTTTTCCCTTCCTCCATATATGGTCGTCCATGGCGGCAGCCACAGCGGCTATGACCCCGGTACCGGTGATACCCTTTGCCTTTCCGTGCATGGCTCCTTCTTCCGTTACCATGTTGAGGTTGAAATCCACTTTATCGCCGGGCTGAGGCATGATATTCTCGTCCAGAATAACGCATCTCCACTGGAAATCGTATTCGAGATCACTTATCGCACCGGGTCCCGCAAGCATACCGTATTTGATGGATTGTCCTTCCATCGCGGGTCCGGCAGCTGCCGAGCCGGTGAAGATGTCATCTCCGACCTTCAACGCCATCTCGGCATTGGTACCGTAATCGGTGACAAGACAGTTCTCTTTCTGCTCAAGGAATCCGCTTTTGTACATCATTGCCAAGGCATCGGCTCCGATCTCGTGCCTTATCGAGGGAGGAACGAACAGTTCGCATCCGTCGGGTACATCGAGGCCGACATCGACGGCGGAGAACACGCCCGCGTTCCTGGCCTGTTCCTTGATCCCTCTGGCCTTGTGGGCATTTTCTCCTGCAAATGCCAGATCGTCCACGGGTATTCCCTGGAACAACGAAAGCTGTATCGGGTTACCGCATATGCTCACTTTCTCTACTTTTTTCAGATCGATGTCCAGCGTTCTGATAACTTTGTTCACGGTGTCTATCACAATGTTGTGTGCGAGTTCCGTTCCGACGTTAATGCAGAATGTCAGGTGATCCATTATATTTGCACCGGGGAGCGGGTGGCATTCCGTTACCGATGTAGATAATATCTTTCCGTCAGACAGGTCCACTGCGTGTGCTCTTGTTCCGCTGGTACCCATATCTAACGATATTCCGTAGCTCATTTACTTCCTCCTCCGTATTTTGCTTAGAAAAGAGTTTTTCTTTGGTTCGGCCTCTGCTTCATGACGACGTTCCTCGCATGCTTTGCAGTGGCAAACATTATCTTCATCCTTGTGATGATGATCGTGTTCTTTGTGATCATGATCCTCGCAACCGCAATGATCGTGGTCATGATGGTGGCCATGTTGATGATCATGATCCTCGCAACCGCAATGGTCGTGACCGTGGTGGTGATGATCGTGCCCCTTCCCGTGGGAGTGGTCATGATGATCGTCATCGCAATGATCATGGTCATGATGGTGGTGCGGATTATCGAGATGATAATTCAGTCCCGACTCCTCAAGCAGATCCATCATCATATGCTCTAATTCATGGGAATCAACGTCCAAGACGGCGGCCATGAAACTGAAATTGATCTTCTCACACGGCTCCAATACGCCGTGATGTTCAACACCGCTTTCCACATCCGTGAGATTCAATGTTACTCCTGTACCGTCATCCTTGTAGACGGCGGCTTTTATGTGACCAAGAAGCGAACCGGATTCCTTTTCCACCCATTTTCCCGTTTTCAAAAGAGCTTTGGCAAGTCTTGCCTCGGCATCCGCGTTATATCCATGAATGTGTCCTTTAAGACCGACGGCAACGCCCCCCGCTTCTTCCATGGAGGTTTTCTCTGCATTGTTCTTTTCTTCTTCGCAGTCGTGACAGTGGCAGTTCTCGCCGTGTTCATGGTGGTGGTCGTGAGCGGTCATTGCATCATCTCGTAAACTTTCTCTAGGTTCTCTCCGGTCTTTGTCGATACAGGGATCATCGGCTTGTTTGGATATTCATTTTTGAGCCAATCAATGGCGTCTTTCATCTTTTCCGGAGTGGCGATGTCGCTTTTGTTGATGAGAATGAAGTCCGCGCCGAACATTTGTCTTTTGAAGAATTCCGCTTTTCTCTTGATAAGGTCGTCAAATCTTTGGATGTCCGCTATACCAATAATATACATCTCGTCGGGGTCGATCATTGAGAAATGGACCAACTCTTTTACCTTATGTGGGAGCGCCAGACCCGTCGGTTCGATGATTATGATGTCGGGATCGATGTCTTTTTTTATGCCCTTTAAAGCATTCTGAAGTGTTCCGGACAAAGAACAGCAAATACAACCATCTGGCAATTCGATGGCGTCGTATCCTTCTGCCTTGAGGGTCGCGCCGTCAACACCGATCTCTCCTGCTTCATTCACCAATATGGCGACCCTTACTCCTTTTTTGCTATACATCGATGCTAATTTCATCAAAAGTGTGGTTTTCCCGCTTCCGAGGAATCCCCCGAGAATGTATACGTACATGTTCTCCTGAACGCAGAGAAGGATATTTAGTTTTTACATGGGTACAACGTACGTGGATGCATAAAAATATCGCTTTTCATACATCCAACTCAATAATAACTTTTCCGAGGCCTTCGTGCTTTCAAAGAGAAAGAGTTATGTTTTTTCGACACAGCTGTGATCGCAGATGAGATTATGTCGATCGTCATGAATCATTCAAATATCTGTTGGATGATACATCCGTATGGAATATAACTTCCCACGTGTGATGATTGCAGGAGTACAAAGCGATTCAGGTAAATCCACCGTGACCATGGGTATATTGTTAGCTTTGAAGGACATGGGGCTGAACCCTCAGTCATTCAAGGCAGGCCCCGATTATCTTGATCCGATGCATCATACGATGGTGCTTAGCAGGGAGTGTCGAAACCTCGATACATGGATGTTTTTCGAGGGGGTGAAAGAGGCATTCATCAGAGGTACCGAAGATGCTAATATTTCCGTCATCGAAGGCGTTATGGGGTTATACGACGGAGTGGACGGAACGAATGAAGAAGGTTCATCTGCGCATCTTTCAAAGGTACTGAGCACCCCCGTGATCCTTGTGATAGACGCAGGGGCGATGTCCCGCAGTGCAGGTGCGATCGCAATGGGTTTCAAAGAATATGACAAAAAGACGAATATCGCAGGAGTGATATTCAACAAGGTTGGAAGCCCGGAACACCTAGAAATGCTGAAGGAATCGTTGAGGGAGATAAAGTGTCTAGGAGGGGTCATGAAGGATGACTGCATGAGGCTTGAAAGCAGACATCTGGGGTTGGTACCCGCAGGCGAAACATATGATGCAGGAAGGTACGAGAAGATGTCCGCACACGTGAGGTCTCGTCTTGATATCGATGAAATTGTGAGAATTGCGAATTCTGCCGGACCTTTGGATGTCCCTACTTTGAAAAATGAACGTTCTGAGAATAGGGTGCGCATAGGAGTCGCGAGGGATCCTGCGTTCAATTTCTATTATATCCACAATATCGAGGATTTGGAAAGCGCAGGGGCGGAGATCGTTCCCTTTTCTCCCATGTCGGATGAACTTCCGGATGTCGACGGGCTGTATTTCGGAGGGGGTTACCCCGAGATCTATGCGCCCGCCCTGGAGAAAAATAAAGGTATGAGAAAAGCCGTCAAAAAGGCATCTGACGACGGAATGCCGATATACGCCGAATGCGGCGGATTGATGTATCTTTGTGCGGAGACAAAGGATCTGAAGTGCAACCGATATGATATGTGCGGGGTGTTCGACGCATATACTGCGATGAATGACGGCCGAATGATCTTGGGATATGTGGATACCGTTTCAGTCAAAGATACCGTGATATGTGAAAAAGGGTGGACGACCCGCGGCCATGAGTTCCATTATTCGAACATCATTCCCGCAGGGAACGAAAAATATGCCTTTGAAGCCGTAAGGGGAAAGGGCATAACAGACGGAAAGGACGGTATCGTCGAAGGGAATACGATAGCAGGATACATGCACATTCATTTCGCTTCTAATCCGAAGATCCCCATTAGGTTCGTTGAAAGTTGTCTAAGGTACGGCAGGACATGAGAGCCGCGAAAAAGTTTTTCGAAAACATCCCTAGATCCTTCTTGTTCCTTACTAATGATAACCACAAATAGTATCTGTATTAAGCGAGCGTGGATGTTATGTATACATACTTTTTTAATTTTCTTGCTAAAAATGATCGTCAAATTTTATCTCATTCAATCTTTTTTAATCACTGTATATAAATCTTTTGTTATTGTTTATATTCGTGGATATAACATCCATCCTTGACATAGGTTATATATTTACCAGAGGATAACAAACTCAGTGTGTGTCGGGCTTGCTCGACAAACACGATTAAAGGAGGAAAAACTATGGTTAGTCACAAAGGAGTAGACTACGGGAAAATTCTCAAAAGGTACGATATAGAGGCCCAGAATGAGACTTCCCCGGAAGCGATCGCAAAGAAAATGCTTCCTACAGACGCGACACTTAAGAAAGTCGCTGAGACTGTCGTTTGGATGAAATTCAAAGACGTCGGCCCCGCAGTTACCGAGGCTCTGAAATCGAAAAAGCCCTTGGACATTATCAACGACGGTCTCGTTGTTGGAATGGAAATTGTTGCAAAATTGTATGCAGACCACATCTACTATCTCCCCGAGATCATGATGGCCGCAAAGACCATGGAAATCGGAATCGCCATTGCTGAGAAGCAGATCCCCGGCGGAAGAGAGACAAAAGGTGTAGTAGTCATG
>JGI994J12354_10004624_pt1 | contig 12266 bp, 13 predicted proteins | sample IntmicLarv3ML3BL_FD_12354 | JGI IMG/M metagenome (IMG submission 12354) | reverse complement strand
CAAATGGAGAGATACAGAACCATACTTAGGCTCTGATTTATGGAGTGAATTTGATGCTCAAAAGAAAAAAGGAAATTTCCCTTGGTATGTATGGAAAGTTCATTTTAAAGCGGGTGAAAAGAAAATTATTAAAGTGACATATAATTTACCTTCAGGAATGGGATATAGGGCACAATATAGGTATTTCAAATATTTACTCAATACAGGAGCTGGATGGTATGACAATATTGAAAAAGCAGAGGTAATATTACAGCTCCATAATATTAATATGAAAAATATTGAGGAAATCACGCCGAAGAACTATTGTTTAGACACTCAAAACAAAACAATAATATGGAATTTTAAAAATCTTGAGCCAACTAATGATGATGATATTTATGTCCGATATTTTAAAGCTTCCGAGCGAAAGAATCTTAAGAAATATAGTACTAAAAGGTATAAAGTGTTAAGGAAAGCGGAGAAAGAAAGAAGAAAGAAACAATAGGAAATGAGAGGATAATACAGCCCGAAAAGTCAACCTAAAAGTAATTCGCAGAGATAGGATATTCATCTGCAAAAACCCGCTTAATCCGTTAAATCTGCGTTGCTATTTTATAAATCAAATTAATATCTTTGCGTTCCTTGCGAAAAATCTTAGCGCACTTTGCGTTAAAAAATACTATTAAAAAAGGGAGACACAATAGCATCTCCCTTTTTTAATAACAATCTGATAATGACTATTTATCAGTATTCGGTTTTTTGTGATGACCGGTTGGTTCCGAGATAGAATCTCTCATTTTAGTATCAGCTTGGATATTTTGGAATTTGTAATAATCCATAATACCAAGATTTCCGGATCTGAAAGACTCAGCAATAGCTTTTGGAATTTCCGCTTCAGCAAGAATAACTTTTGCGCGCGCTTCCTGTGCTTTCGCTTTCATTTCTTGCTCTTGAGCAATAGCCATCGCTCTTCTTTCTTCTGCCTTAGCTTGAGCGATGTTTTTATCAGCATTTGCTTGATCCATCTGCAAAACTGCGCCGATGTTTTTACCAACATCAATATCAGCTATATCAATGGAAAGAATTTCAAAAGCTGTTCCCGAATCCAATCCTTTTGACAAAACAACTTTGGAGATAGAATCCGGATTTTCAAGCACTTGCTTGTGAGATTGAGAAGAACCAATCGAGGTAACAATACCTTCACCAACTCTCGCCAAAATCGTTTCTTCGCCGGCTCCACCAACAAGTTGACGGATATTTGCTCTAACTGTAACTCTTGCCAAGCAAATCAGCTGAATACCATCTTTAGCAACAGCAGAAACAGGAGGAGTGTTAATAACTTTCGGATTAACAGACATTTGAACTGCTTCAAAAACATCTCTACCTGCCAAATCTATAGCAGTAGCAGTTTTGAAATCCAACGACATATTCGCTTTATCGGCAGAAATAAGAGCATTTACAACTCTCTGAACATTACCACCTGCGAGATAGTGAGCTTCCAAATCGTTCCTTGTCAATTTCAATCCGGCTTTTGTGGATGAAATAAGATTTTGAACGATAACTTTTGGCGGAACTTTTCTCCACCTCATAAATATCAGTTGTAACAAAGATATTCTTACTCCTGATAATAGTGCAGTAAACCATAATCCCAATGGAATTATGTACAAAATAAACCACAACAAAAAGATACACGCGACAACGATGCCGAGTAATAAACCAACATTTCCCATGATAATTTTAATTTATTTGTTTTACAATAATTTTATTTCCATCTACAATTCTAATAACTTCAAGTGTTTGTTGATGATCAACAAATTCACCCAGAGTGCTGACTTCAAAGTACTTACCATTGAAAAAAGCCTTACCCATCGGCGCAAGTCGCGAAACTGAAGTTCCTTGGTCGCCAACTTTTATTTCATCTTCACCAATTACATTCATTTTACCGTCAATTTCGTCGTGTAGCGTAACTTTGTTCCAAGTTTTTGATTTCATGGCAAGAATGACCACGATAATTGAGAGTAAAAGCGTGGATATGAGTATGATAAACCCCATCGAAGTGCTAATCATAAATGCTTGCCAAACGGAAACTGCAATAAGTGCAATGCCGATTATGCCTGCAACAGCACCCGGAAGTACAAGAACTTCGAGAATCAGAAGGACTAATCCGACAACAATCAATAGAATAATAAGTGCTAAATTCATATTTATCAATAATTTAATGAGCAATTCTAACTTTCAATCCGAGCTCCAACAATTTGTCTCGTTTTGCTGTAAGGCTGTCGTGAGAACCTGAAGCAATATCGCAATTTCCTTTCATTTTCGATAAAATTGCGCATTGCTGAGCTTGCAAGGGTTCGTGTTCACACACATCCACCAAACACTTGGCAGTATAATTTACCGGAACATTTTTTTTGTCATACAGAATCAAAACCTTTGACCTTTCTAATAAATCACAACAAGTTAATTCACTATCTTTCAGAGGATTTTCATTCATTATGCAACAATTTTTTTATCGAACATCGGTAAAATTATACAATCTGCAAATTTAGTGAAAAAAAATCGAATATAAAATCAATTTTCGTAAAAATAATTACGAAAAAATCGACTATGCAAATACGATTCTTGTGCCGCCATTATCAACTCCAAGTCGTTCAATACTTGTGATAATAGCGTCTTTTCCTGTACTTTCAACAAATTGAATAGCAGCTAAAACTTTTGGTCCCATGCTGCCTGCACCGAAATGACCTTCATTCAAATATTTATGAGCTTCATTAATAGTCATTTTATCCAATGATTTCTCTTGAGGAGTGTTGAAGTTTATGCAAACTTTTGGCACATCAGTCAATATAAAGAACTTATCTGCATTGATTTGACGAGCAAGTAATGAAGAAGCTAAGTCTTTGTCGATAACAGCTTCTATTCCGCTTATTTTAGAATGTTCTTCGTAATAAACAGGGATGCCGCCGCCGCCAACTGCGATAACAATGTTGTGAGCGCGAGCAAGTTGACCAATTGCATTTGTGTTATTTATGATGAGTGGACGAGGCGAAGCGACAACTTTTCTCCATCCCCTACCTCTTGCATCTTCTTTAAAAATGCTGCCAGATTCTTTCATAATCTTTTCTGCATCTTCTTTAGTATAGTAAGGACCAACAGGTTTTGTCGGCTCTGAAAACGCAGGATCATCTTTATTTACAACAACTTGCGTTACAATTGTGATAATATCCATATACATATCATTTTCACGCAAGACGTTGCGCATTTGTTGCTCAATGATATATCCAATAAATCCTTGAGAATAAGCAACAGCAACATCGAGCGGCATATCAGGAACTCCATGAACCTGATAACCAGCGGCGTTAGCAAGTAAAATATTACCAACTTGCGGACCGTTTCCGTGCGTGATAACAAAATTGTAATCTCTTTTTTGGAGTTTCATCAAATTTTCAGCAGCAATTCGCGCGTTATTTTCCTGATCGCTTATTGTACCTTTTTCTCCACTTTTAAGAAGTGCATTACCTCCGAGGGCAACTACAGCTAATTTTTCCATATTATTTTTCTTGGTTTAAATAAGGGTGCAAAGATACGAAATAATTGACAATTGGAAATTTAAAGTTTTACACTTGATTTTATGATGAAAAATAGAAATGAAGGTGTGTTTGCAAAAAGCGTTTTAAATCAGATACTTATGACTCAGTTGGATGAAATCGGTTGCGCATTTTCCCTAGACTTGGAAAGTGATAAAATTAAGACATCCGCCCTTTAAAATTGATTAAAACGATTATTCAAATAAAAGATATAATTTTGCAGCCGAAATATTCAATTAATGATAAATCTTTCATTTAAAACATTCGGCTGCAAGTTAAATTTCTCGGAAACATCAACAATTATGGATAATTTTGATGCCTCTGAGTACAAGATTGTAACAGATATTCGAGAATCTGATTTTCACGTAATTCACACATGCACAGTTACTGAGCATGCTGAAAAAAAGTGTCGGCAGGCTATTCGTTACGCATCAAAACTGAATCCGAGTATTAAAATTATTGTGATGGGGTGCTATTCGCAATTGCATCCGGAAGAACTGAAACAGATGCCAAATGTTGCTCTGATTTGTGGCAACGAATCGAAATTCAAGCTAAAAGATATTATTGCTGATTTTTTGTTGGATGAGAAAAAAACTGCTGCAAACAGCGAAAGCGCACATTCTGACAACGTTAGCGAGTTTCAATATCACACATCGATTTCTAATGATACACGCACCAGAACTTTTTTGAAAATCCAAGATGGATGTAATTATTTTTGCTCATATTGCGCTGTGCCTTATGCTCGCGGAAGAAGCAGAAGCGATAGTGTTGATAATGTTTTAAAGATTGCAAAAGAGACTGTTAGGGCAAATTTTTCTAAAGAAATTGTGCTGAGCGGAGTAAATTTAGGCGATTTTGGCAATAACAACAATAAAGGCGAAAATTTGTACATTCTTTTAAATGAATTAATCGATATTGAAGGTTTGGAAAGAATACGTATTTCGTCTATTGAGCCGAATTTGCTTGAAAGCAAAATCATTGCCCTTGCTGCTCAAAACAACAGCATTATGCCACATTTTCACATACCATTGCAAGCAGGAAGCGATAAAGTTTTACAGATGATGAAAAGGCGCTACGATACTGCGTTTTTCGCCGACAAAGTGCGTGAGATTAAAGAAGTTATCCCAGATGTGTGCATTGCTGTCGATTTAATAACCGGCTTCCCCGGCGAAGGCACAGAAGAATTTATTTCCACATGTGAGTTTATTAAATGTATTGATATTTCGTACTTGCACGTCTTTTCATATTCCGATAGACCGGAGGCGGTTGCTTCAAAATTTAATGATAAAGTTGCAAATGATGAAATAATTCGCAGAAGCAAGATTTTGCATGATATTTCGGATGATTTGCACAAGAAATTTATAGATAAACATTCAGGAACAGAGCGGAAAATACTCTTTGAAATGAAAAATCGAGAAGGAAATTGGCTCGGTTGGACGGATAATTATATTAGAAGTGAACATCATTCTGATGATAATTTGAAGAATACGATTATAAAAACTATTGTAAAGCCTTATTATCCAGAAAGTTAACTCTTTTCACACTCTTAAAAAATATTTTTTGGAAAATTTGCCTTTCATATCAAAAAAAAATCGTACTTTTGCAGACTTTTTAAACGTATAAAAGAAAAATAAAATATCATGGGTAAACATAATTTATTAGAGTATGTAGACGGTTTGACGCAAATCAAAGAATATCCGTCATTTCGCGCCGGAGATACTGTAACAGTTACATATAAGATTATTGAGGGTAATAAGGAAAGAGCTCAAAAGTATCAAGGTGTTGTTTTGCAACGCAGAGGCTCAGGTCCTACCGAAACATTTACGGTACGTAAAATTTCAAATAACATTGGTGTGGAAAGAATATTTCCGATTGCATCTCCGTTTATTGAAAGTATTGAAGTAAATAAGCACGGAAAAGTTAGAAGAGCGAGAATATTCTATTTGAGAGCTCTTAAAGGTAAAAAAGCAAGAATTAAAGAAAGAAGATATTAGTGATAATTGTGTGAAAATGTTTTTGTGGGACCACCATCTTTGGTGGTCCTTTTTTTTGATTTTACCGCAAAGACGTAAAGCTTTTTTCCGCTAAGGTCGCGAAATATTTGTTTATTTTTTGGTTGCGCACCACTCTCGGTTCGGAAAACTATGAATTCAGGTTAATAATGATTTATTTTGTGAGCAAAATTTTGGCATTCTCGAGTGCTGCATCGCTTATATCACTGCCGCTGAGCATTGAGGCAATAGCATTTATCCTTTCTTCCGGATTTAATTGTTTTACTCGCGTAAACGTTCTGTTTTCGTGTTCTTCTTTATAGACTAAAAATTGTGTGTCGGCTTTTGCAGCAATTTGTGGAAGATGACTAATTGCAATAACCTGAATGTTTTGCGCAATTTCTTGCAGTTTTGCCGCCACTGTCGCAGCAGTATTACCCGAAATTCCGCTATCTATTTCATCGAAAACAACAGTTGGAATGTCGTTTTTCATTGCAATAACGGATTTTAGTGCTAACATTACCCTTGATAATTCTCCGCCGGATGCAACCGACCATAATGGTGCCACCGGTGAACCTGTATTTGCTGAAAATAAAAATTCAACAGTATTATTACCAGTACTTGTATAATTTTCATTTTCAGCAACATTGATAACAAATTTATTGTTAGAAATGCCTATATCTTTCAAAATATTTGATACTTGCTTTGCCATCGTTTCTGCACATTGCTTTCTTGAGTTTGAAAGAATTTGCGCTTTTTGTTGTATTTCCATGAAAAGAATATCTATTTTCTTTGTAAGACTTTCTATTTCAGTGTAAATATCTTCAGAATTAGATAATTTCATTTGTAAATCATCACGAATTGCTATTAAGTCATTAGCACTTTTGGCTTTGTGCTTATAAAGCAATTTATTGATGAATTCTTGTCTGTTGCGAAGTTCTTCTACCTTGTTGTAATCTACAAAAATTGTATCAAGAATATGACTTAATTCGCCGGATATATCCTTGGCTTCAACTGCAATATTATCAATGCGTTCTGATAGTTCACCTCCAGTATTGATTAAAGTGGAAATCGAAGAAAAATTGCTTCTAATCACATTCAATAAATCGATAATATTACCGGTATTATCATCAGTTAGGCAATTTATTACGATGGAAAGTTTTTCTTTAATCAGCTCTGAATTATCGAGTATTAGCAATTCTTTTTCGAGAGATACATCTTCATCTACGATAATATTTGCTTCATTCAATTCATTATAAAGAAAAGAGTAATAATCTTGCTCCTTAGACATTTGCTCATATTTCGATTGCAAGTGTGCTTTTTTATGGCACATATCGGAATAAGACTTGAATGTGTTACTATAATCATCAATAATCGACTTATCAGTAATAAAATTATCGAGAAATAGCAATTGTTGTAGATTATCGCTCAGCGAAAACTTTTGGTATTGTGAGTGTAAGTCAATTAGTTGCGCGCCGATAGCTTTGAGGACATTTAAAGCTACAGGGGAATCATTTACGAATATTCTTGATTTTCCTTGTGCAGTAATTTCTCGCCTTATGATACATTCATCAAAGTAATCGATGTTATTTTCTTGAAATAGGCTGATTTGGAATTTGTTAGGCATTGAAAACACAGCTTCTACTATACATTTCTTTTCGGTATCAAAAAGGACTTTAGTATCTGCTCTTTCGCCAAGAATTAGTGATATTGCACCCAAAATTATAGATTTACCTGTTCCGGTTTCACCGGTTAAGCAGGTAAACCCCTCATTTAAATTAAGAAATAAATTATCTATAAGGGCATAATTCGATATAGATAAGGACTTTATCAATTGTTTTTTATTTGATTATAGCGTGACATGTTAGTCGGGTCGATTTCTTGCATTACTTGCAAAAATTTCGTTTTTTCATTATCCATTGCTCCGGAATAAAGGTTGATAAACTCATCGCGTTTTGCTTCAAGTATCAGATAAACAATGAAAAGATTTGGTTTTTGGCGATTTACATTTCTCAATTTCTCTATTGCCTGCGTTGCAGATGACACACCCATTGGAAGATTATCAGCCATCGTATCCAATCCTGTGCGGTGATAGATGTACAAAAACTCTCTTGCTCCATAATACGATGAATTAAGAAGGTTTTCAATCAACCAATATCTGCTTCTATTTTTGGTGCCACTCATCGAATTCCAACCTTTTTCAACAGCTGATTGTGCGGCATTTACGACAGCTTGTGCTTTTTCGTAATATGGACCGCCGCCGCCGGGACTAAAAGTATCAAAATCTATTCCTAAGAAAATGTACATGTAAAAAGCAATGAGGCTCGTGAGATTATTATCAAAGCTATTTTCATTAAAAATCAATGGGTCGCCTTCTACAAATTTAAACTCAATATCTCTGTCAACATGATTAAAAATAGTGGTGTTATAAGTTGAGTTAAAAACCGGTCGTCTCAAACCAATGTTAAGGGTGCCCTTGAACTGTTCTGCAGAAACTATTTCACTGATCATCAGTTGCATAGTGCATTCTATTCGTTCATCCGGAGCGATATTGTAGTTGCACCATTTGTATCCATTGATAAACTCTTGAATTTGTTTTTGCATTTCTTGGAAACGCATTCTGTCTGTGTTACCGTCTGATGTATTGGCGTTTACAGAAAAAGAACATTTAAAATCTTGTGAGTAGCCAACAAAAACTGTCGCCAACAAGATTACCGATACCAAAAACAAGCGTTTCATTATATTATGCGTTTTCGTTGTTTTCAGGCTGCTGTGTATTTTCAGTAGCCACTAAAGGCTTAATCGGCTTATCTTCAACGGGATAATGCGCAGATAATTTATCGTTAAGAAATTCATAAATAGCCATGAGTGCCGGCTTAGGAAGTTGTTCGTAGAACTTAGCAAGTTCTATTTGTTCCCTATTTTCAAAAATTTCTTCCAAACTATCACTTGGTGTTTGAAACTCTTCAATTTTACTGAGCAGTTCTTCTTTTAATTCTAAACTTATCTGATTGGCTCTCTTAGAGATAATCGCCAATGACTCGTAGATATTTTCCGTGTTTTTATCAAAATCCTTAAGATTTCTTGTAACAGCCTCAGTGTTTGTTCTTATTTTTTTATAATCCATCATTTAGATATGTATTTTTTATTATTTATATTGTTTTGCAGCAGCGCTATATTGCTCAACTTCAGCAAGATACTTAGAAGTCGGATAATTTGAAACGAACTTTGTATAAGAATTATACACATCATCAAATCTTTCCACCTTTTTACTATCAACGCTATTTTTTGCATATTCGTATTTCGCTTTGACGAGATAGTAGAAAATTTCTTCTCTATGTTTCGTGCCGGGATAGTCTTTCAATATGTTATCAAAGCACACAACAGCAGCTTTATACTCATCCATTCTCAAGTACATAAGTGCTATTTTGTAGTCTTTTTCTTCTAATTTTGCTCTCAATTCATCAATATAGCCATTACAATCCTCCAATTTTTCTGTATCCGGATATACGTTGATGTAGGCTTGGAGCTCAGAAATTGCGTCTGTCGTTGGCGTTGGGTCTAAAGAGTATGTTGATGATTGATAATATTTGCACATTGCCGACAAAAAAGCGCATTCTTCAGTGCGTTCGCCGATAGGATATTGCCGCACATATTTGCGAAAATAATAGCTTGCGAGAATGTAATCGCTTTGTTGATAGTAACATTGGGCGTAATAATAGTTTAACGGCTCTTCTTTATCGGTGCCTTTAACAAACAGCATTATCTTATCAAACAACTGCAAGGCTTTGATGTAATTACCCTTTTCGTACTGAACAATTGCTTCATCGAAAATAATATCCCTATCTTCCGATTTCAGGATTTTTGCGTAGTTTGAACATGCTGAAATGATGAGCAAAAGACCTACTAATGTTAATGTTAAGAGCTTTTTATGTTGATTCATTTTTTTATACAATAATTTGCAAAGATAATGCTTTTTTGCGAATTATTTTTTTATTATGATTTTTTAAATTTTTGTACTAAAACTAAGNGTAATCAATCAAATAGGTTGACATTTTTTAAAACTATTGGTTTGCCATTGATTTTTTTAACCACGAAGGTCACCAAGGGGTTTCACAAAAGTTTTTAAGATTCATCTATTATTTATCTTTATCTCTAACATACAGTATATTACGAATTATTTTTATGGAACGAGAATGCTTATCGGATTAATTTACTCTTAGTAAATAGACATCATAGACCAAAGTGTTTTTTACCGAAATCTTGTTGAAGTCGCCGGTGATGCCATAAGCGCGAAACGAAGGGACAATCAATTTTGCTCTATCTCCCTGATTCATAAGCAGCAAAGCTTCTTCCAAACCGGAAACTTCATTCGATTTATCAATCATAAACTCCTTGTTTCCTTCTGTTTTTGAGGAATATACGGTATCACCATTCAAAAAAGTAATTGTGTAATCCAAAGTAACAATATCCCCTTTTTTAGTTTTAACGCCACGTCCATGTTCATAAATTTGATAGCGAATTCCGGTATTTGACGTTGTCATCTCCCATTTGTATCGCCGGATGAAATCATCGATTTGGATATTTTCTTTCCTTACGGCTTCTTTATTTGCGGTGGCAAACATTTCATCATTAACAACAATTTGCGGATTATTTTCATCCGTTTTATTGCGATTTTTGCATGAAATCAGAGAAATCATTGCAAAGAATATACACACAATATATTGCTTATTTACAATCATATACAGAGTTTACTTCAACAAATAGTTTAACTGCTTCATCAATTGTTCCATTCCAATCTGCTCCTGCAGCATTTTTATGTCCGCCTCCGTTAAAATACTTCTTTGCAAGAGCATTTACATCAACATTTCCTTTAGAGCGAAACGAGATTTTGACAGCATTATTTCTTTCTACAAAAGATGCTGCAATTTTTATGCCAAAAATGTTCAAAGCATAATTTATTACACCTTCAAGATAGCCATCTTTATAGTTAAAATCATCAAGTTCTTTTTTAGTGAGCGTATAGTACGCAGAGGCATTTTTTTCGTTAATAAGCAGTTTATTAATCACATATCCTAATAATTTCAGTCGCTCCGGTGGAAAGTTATTATAAATTAAATTATGAATTTCGCCGGCATCAATGCCATATTGCATCAAATCTGCCAAAATTGAATATGTTTGGGGAGAATTACAACTGTAGCTCAGCGACCCTGTATCAGTAATCATTCCCACATATATTGGAAGTGCAATATCATAGTTAAATTCACTGATATTCAGCTTTTTTAGCACGCAATATACCAACTCAGATGCAGCGCAAGCATTTGTGTCGACAAAGGACAAATCGTAGCACTTATCTTCGCAAAAAGGATGATGATCTATTGTTAGTTTGAAAGCGTTTGATTGGCGAAACAAAGTTTCCATTGCGCCTAATCTGCGCGGCTCGTTAAAATCGACAGCAATAATTAGATCGGCTAATGCAAATTTTGCATCAATACTTTCTTTATTTTCTTGATAATTAAGAATTTGATTATCTAATGGTAAAAGAAAAGACAAATACTCTGGACAAGCATCCGGAAGAACTAAATGGATATTTGTTGCCGATAATGAAGATAATTTGAGATAATTATTCATTGCAAGCATTGAGCCAATAGCGTCACCGTCAGGCGATTTGTGAGAGCAAATGATAATTTCCGAAGATTTTTCAATTTGAAGTCTAAGTTTATCAATATCTTGTTGCAAAAGCATAGCGTTTTTTTAAAGAAATTATATTGCAAATATAGTTTAAATAACTCAAAAATCAGCAAAAAATTGTGTGTGATTTAAAATTGGAATTAGTTACATTTGTAAAACATCAAGACTACAAATGTGAAATAAACATTTAATCCTCATTGTTGATATTTGTGAAATAATTTATACTTTTGTAAAAAATTATATTTATGATCACACGAATAATTAAAATCATTGAGGATAAGACGTTAACGAATACACAGTTTGCTGATAAAATTCAGATACAACGTTCGAGCTTATCTCACATATTATCAGGCAGAAACAATCCAAGTTTGGATGTTATTGTGAAGATTTTAAACACATTCCCCGAAATAAGTCCGGAGTGGTTAATTAAAGGTTTAGGTAATCCTTATGTAGATACTAATAACCAAGTAATTATCGACAAGCCTTCGGTGAAAGAAGAAGAACGCCATGATGTACTTTGGAATCTTGTTGAAGTTGGTAAAAATACTAAGGAAAAAGCTAGTAATAATGTGAAAAAGTCGACAAATACAAAAAATATTCCGAGTAATACTAAGGAAATATCAAGTATTATCGTGTTGTTTTCGGATGGAACTTATGATACATTTGTGAAGTAGTTGTATTTTACATTTGTAAATATCTTTACCGCAAAGGGCACAAAGGTTTACACAAAGTTTAACAACGCTCGCCTATCAGTGTATCTGCCAGAACGATTGCTGCCATTGCTTCTACGACGACTGCTCCGCGAATTGCGGGACAGATATCATGCATGCCGTTGATTTGTAGCGTACACTCCTCCCCTTCTTTGTTTACAGTTTGTTGAGCCTTTTTTATTGATGGAATTGGTTTGAAACTGATTGTGATAATAATATCTTCTCCGGTTGTAATTCCACCTAATGCACCACCTGCATCATTTTTTGCGGGTTTAATCGTGTTGCCAAATGTATCGAAACAAAATGGG
>JGI994J12354_10004623_pt1 | contig 12267 bp, 10 predicted proteins | sample IntmicLarv3ML3BL_FD_12354 | JGI IMG/M metagenome (IMG submission 12354) | reverse complement strand
ATCGTATGTCATCGCCGACGAAAATCCCATATCTCCCGTGCATAGTCGGATTACTCGATACGGAAGCCCCAATAACTGCAAGACGCGTTCGGCATCGAGTGTCAATTTTTCAAGCTCTTCTACGGAATCTTCCGGTTTTGTGAATTTAACCAGTTCTACTTTATTAAATTGATGCTGTCTGATAAGTCCTCTTGTATCTCTGCCCGCACTGCCTGCTTCAGCTCTGAAACATGCCGAATATGCGCAATATTTAATGGGCAGCTTATTTCCTGCCAATATTTGATCTGCGTGCATGTTGGTCACCGGGACTTCGGCTGTCGGAATGAGGAAATAGTCGGTATTTGTGACTTTAAACGCATCTTCTTCGAATTTCGGCAATTGCCCTGTTCCCGTCATTGATTTTCTGTTGACTAAATACGGCGGCAAAACTTCAGTATAACCGTTATCAATATGTGTATTCAAGAAGAAATTAATGATTGCTCTTTCGAGAGCCGCACCTTTTCCTTTATAAAAATGGAAACGTGCGCCTGTAACTTTTCCCGCTGTTTCAGGATCTAAAATGTCGAGTGTTTCACCTAATTCCCAATGCGGAAGCGGTGTAAAATCGAATTGAGTCGGTTCTTTAAAGCTTCTGATTTCAACGTTTTCTTCGCTGTCTTTGCCTACAGGCACGATTTCTAACGGAATATTCGGAATATTTAAGATAAATGATTGAATTTGCGATTCGATTTCGTTCAAAACTTTATCGTTTTCTTTAATAGTATCTGATAATTCTTTCATTTTATTAAAAATTTCGGTGGTGTCTTTGCCTTCCTTTTTTAATTTCGGAATTTCTTTGTTTACAACATTTTGTTCCGCTTTCATTTGTTCTGTCGAAAATAATAATTCTCTGCGTTGTTCGTCTAAGCTTAATAACGGATCGATATTTAAGTCCATTTGCCTGTTTTTGAGAGCTGTCCGTAATAAATCCGGATTTTCTTTGATTAATTTTATGTCTAACATGTTATTTTTCCTCTAATCTATTTCATTATTTGAGATAAGTAATTTTAATAAATTGTCCATATCATCTTTGTTGTAAAATTCCAATTCAATTTTGCCTCGGGATCGTGTGGAAGTGATTTTAACTTTTCTTCCGCCGTATATTTCTGAAATTGATTTTTCATAACCAGAGATATATAAGTCTGTTTGCTTGGTTTTTTTTGGTTTTTTTGTTCCGTTTTTCGTCGTTTTTATCAGGTTTTCGACGTCTCTGACAGTGGCGTTTTTCTTGATTATGTCTTCAACTAATAATATAAAGTCTTTTTCCGAATATTTTTCTTGAAGAGGTAATAAAGCACGTGCATGACCTGATGTGAGTGTTCCTTCGAGTACGTAATCGAGTACTTTTTCAGGCAATGATAAGATTCTCAAAGCGTTTGAAATTACCGGTCTTGATTTTCCGACTGCCTGACCTAATTGTTCCTGGGTGAACTCATATTGTTCAAGTAAGATTTTATAACCTTTAGCTTCTTCGACGATGTTTAAATCTTCTCTTTGTAAATTTTCGATTAAAGCAATTTCAAGTGCTGTTTTATCGTCTAAATCCTTGACAATTACAGGTAACTCCGTTATTTGAGCGACTCTTGCCGCACGCCATCTGCGTTCGCCCGAAATGATCTGGTAGCGATTATTATCGATTGTTTTGACTAATATTGGCTGTAAAACGCCGTGTTCTTTTAAAGATGAAGCTAATTCTTCTAATTTTTCTTTATCAAAAAATTTTCGGGGTTGACTTTTATTTGGTTCGATATCATTAATATTAATAAATTGGATTTGTTTTTCATCAATTATGTCTATGTCATTATCAGTAAACAACGCATCCAGACCTTTTCCGAGACCTTTTTTCATATTATTCTCCTGTTTTCGTAATATTAATTATTTCGTCCGCGAGTTCATAATATGCTGACGAACCTTTTGCGTTTTTATCATAATAATTTATAGGGATTCCATGACTGGGTGCTTCAGAAATACGTATATTTCGGGGAATTATCGTTTTGAATAATTTATCGTTGAAATGTTTTTTTACTTCAGCCAAAACCTGAGTAGTTAAGTTGAGACGGCCGTCGTACATGGTTATTAAAACACCTTCAATATTTAATTTCGGATTATACATTTTTTTAACTTGTTTTATTGTATTCATAAGCTGAGATAAACCTTCGAGTGCATAAAATTCGCATTGGATGGGAATTAATATCGAATGGGCTGCTGAAAGAGCGTTTAATGTGAGTAAACCCAACGACGGCGGGCAGTCAATTATTATATAATCAAAAGAGTTATATATATAATTTATCGCATTCGATAAAGCTTTTTCCCGATTTTTTATGCTGACAAGTTCAATTTCTGCTCCAGCAAGATTGATATTTGAAGGTATTATTGATAAATTCTTATATTGAGTTTGTATAATGGTACTTTCAATCAAATTTATATTATCAGCTGAAACGTTTTCAATGTTTTCTGTCATTAAGATATCATATACTGAAGTTTTGACTTGCTTTTTATTAATTCCGCAACCGCTTGTTGCGTTTCCTTGCGGATCGAGATCAATAAGCAGAGTTTTTTTATCTTTTTCGGCAATACATGACGCTAAGTTTACGACTGTTGTTGTTTTGCCTACTCCGCCTTTTTGATTTGCTACTGCAATAATTTTTGCCATTTTTTCACTTAACCCTTCATTTGTAAATCTTACGTTATTATATTATACCATAAATTTGAAAATATGCAATAGTTTAAAATAAAAAGCACGAATGTTTCACGTGAAACATTCGTGCTTTTTGCGTATTCTTTGGGATTATGAGCCTGTTGATTTATATTTTTTTACGCCGAAATACCAAATTGAAATACAGGGAATGACAAAGATTATTCCGTAAATCGGAGCAAACGCATAAAAAAGATTGTCGGATTTTCCGGTCAGGTATAAAAACGGAAGAAAATTCACACATGCGAACGGAATAATATACGTAAAAAATCTGCGAAACCAATCTTTGTAGATTGATAAAGGATATTGCGATAATTCACGTCCGCCGTCGGTGAAAATATTGGCGATTTCTATTCCTTCAACTGTCCAAAACGGAATTGTTGCCGTTAAAATAAAAATACCTGAAAATACGCAAAATCCTGAAAAAATCATTAGTATAATAAACATTATGTGTCCGATATTCCACAAAATTTCTAAGTTTATAACAGCTATGATAAAAACTAAAATACTTTGCACAATTCGTCCGATACGAGTAAATTCAATGGCTGAACCTAAAACTTGAACTATTAAATTCTGCGGCCGGACCAAAAGTCTGTCAAAATCACCCGATTTAATCAATTTTGAAAATGAATCGAACCCGCGAACGAACGATTCGGTTATTGCGAACGAAAAATTTGCGATGGAATAAATGAATGCGACTTCATAAAAATTAAAATCCTGAATGTTTCCGAAACGCCGGAACAAAAAACTGAAACTTAAGAAAACGGAAAACGGAACAAAAAATTGTCCGATTGATAAAAGAATAAAAGATGTTTTATATTGCATGGCGCTTTTAAAATGCATAGCTAAATATTTAAAATATAAATTCATCTCAACCTCCCTGAACAACGAGTTTTCGTTGAATAGCTCTGAACGATAGCTGTCCTGATATAATAAAAATTAAAAGCCAGATAATTTGAATAAAAATTCCGATTATAGCGTCTTTTGTACCTATATTACCCGAATAAACACGAAACGGAAAATCAGCAACCAATCTGAACGGAAAAAGATTTATTATTTTTTGAAAACTTTCAGGCATTAACGGAATAGGTATGATTGTTCCTGCGAAAAAGTCTCCGATTATGCCGAAGACCATTAAAATTCCCGTCGGTGACATGGTTACGAATGTCAATATATAGATGAACATAGAAATTGAAACGATTATAAAGCATCCCAAAAATAATGATATGATAAATAATAATATAGTTTTTATGTCATTCGGCAACATGAGCCTGTATTTTCCTGGCAACATTGCAGCAAAGATTATAATAGGTGAAAACCGCAGAAATGCGGACGCGAGACGCTGTGACAACAATTTTATATACCAAAATGAATATAGATTCATCGGCCGGCATAATTCGTATGCAACATTTCCGTTTGTTATCATGTTGAATAGTTCTTGATTTCGATACCAATACACAATAAATGCTAAAAAAGCTTGTTGCAGCCATACATATGAAACTAATTGCTGAAATGTGAATGCTTGTTCGATTGTTGTATTCATGTAAAATGCGTCATAAATCATAATGTACATGAATCCCCAAAAAAATTGCGTCATTAAACCTGCTATTGCTGCCGCTTTATATTGCAGGTTGTTATTTATGTTAATTTTAAGTATAGATAAGTATCTTTTCATATAGAAAATTCCTTATAGGCTTTGACAATGATGCTGTCCGTGTTTTCTTCGGAAACAGTCATGTCTGTGATTTTTAAACGAGTATTCAAAAAATTTATCGCTTCGGGAAGTGATAACAATTCGGGATTCAATGAAAAGACATACTGATTTTCGTTTTTTTCATTTAATGTAAGTCCGTTTATTTGTGCGTTTATATCGTCGGTTGCTTTGACCGTAATAATTTTTTGCGGATTATATCTGTTTTTCAATTTTTCCAAAGTATCATCAAAAAGTAATTCACCCTTTCCTATTAACAACAATCTATTGGTGAGCGCTTCGATGTCGTTCATATCGTGTGTCGTTAAAATGACGGTCACGCCGTTTTCTTTATTAATTTGTTTTATTATATTTCTGACCGTTATTTTTGAAACAGCGTCAAGTCCGATAGTCGGCTCGTCTAAGAATAAAACTTTCGGCATGTGAATAAGCGAAGCTGCCAATTCGCAACGCATCCGTTGACCTAAACTGAGTTGACGAACAGGAGTTTTTACAATCTGTTCTAAGTCCAGCAAATCGATTAGTTTCTTTGTGTTGATTTTGTAGTCATTTTCAGGAACTTTATAAATATTTTTTATAATGGAAAATGAATCGACGACCGGAAGATCCCACCACAATTGCGAACGCTGACCGAAAACCACGCCGATTTCTTTGACATATTTTGTTCTGTCTTTCCATGGTATATAGCCGTTGACTACGCAGTTTCCGTTGTCAGGAACTAAAATTCCGCACATAATTTTTATCGTCGTACTTTTTCCCGCTCCGTTTGGTCCGACATATCCGACAATCTCACCTTCACTGATAGAAAAAGAAATGTTATTGATAGCCGTTATTGTTTCATATTCTTTTGAAAAAAATGTTTTGACTGCCGCTTTCACACCTTCGTTGCGTTTTACGATTTTAAAGGTTTTTTTCAAGGATTCAACCGAAATAATCAATTTTTCACTCCCTTTTTAATATAAATATACGTTTTTAACAAGTAAAATGACCCGCAAATCGATTGCAGGTCATTATATAATAGCAAACTATATTACCTTTGTCAACAAAAATTTTATAAAACTGCGATACATTCAATTTCAATTAAACTGTCTTTAGGTAATTTTGAAATTTCAACACAGCTTCTAGCCGGAAACGGTTGTATAAAATATTGCTCATATACACTGTTCATTTCGGAAAAATTATTTAAATCTGTCAGGAAAACCGTTGTTTTGACTATGTTTTCCATGGATAATTGCTGACTGGTTAAAATATTTTTTATGTTTTCAAGAACCTGCTTTGCCTGATCTCTAATCGAAGTACTATCGATATTACCCGTTTCAGGATTTATGGGAATTTGCCCCGATAAAAACAGAGTACTTTCTGTCATAATAGCTTGTGAATACGGTCCTATTGCGTTTGGTGCCGAATTTGTTTTAATTTGTTTTTTGATCATATTATTTAACTTCGCTTTTTTTATTTGATTGGAAACATTTTTCTATATGCTCGTCAGAAATCGTATTTTTACAAACAAAATAACAAATGACCATAACAATTATCGAAATGGGCAGGGATATGACAATCGAATCGACCATTTTCAGGTATTCAATGGCTGTACCTTGGATTAAATACGGTTTACCGGTAATCAATCGGCATAATTGAAGATTGGTTGCCGTTTTTTCATTGATAAAGAATATCATAATGATACTGGAAATAAATCCTGAAATTATACTCGCAATAGCAGCAGTTTTCGGCATTTTTTTGATATACAGCCCTGCAAAAAACGACGGCAGGAACGAAGCGGCACATAGTCCGAAGAAAAGCGATGTTCCCGTTGCGATAATGGCTACGCTGCCGTCTAATTTACTCGATAACCACGCTAAAACAAATGTTATGACAATTGAAAGATACATACCGATTCTGGTTAATAAAATGGATTGTTTTTTTGACGCATTTATTTTATTTCTTTTTTCTTCTGAAACTGATCTCATATAAATATCTTTAGAAAAAGCAATACCCATCGTATGGAATTGCGAACCGAGAGTAGACATCGCCGCGCTTAGCAGAGCTAAAATGAACACGACATTAAACCAACTCGGTATATAATCGTTAATAAATTTCGGAATAATTCTATCATTGACTCCTCCCGCCGCTACCATTGAAATTTTGCCTAAATCTTGGAAGAAAACAACATTGGACAATGATCCGACTGTATACATTCCGCCGACTAAAATAACGATGAACAAACCGCCCGAAAGAAGAGCTCTGTTTAAATCTCTGTTCGATTTTACAGTCATAAATCTGACGGCTAATTGCGGTTGAGCAAGAACGCCGATACCAACACCGAGAATGATTGATGAAACAATGTTCCACCAAATTGGAGAACCTAATGACGGCATGGAAGTCCAGCCTAAAAAGCCCTTATCAATATTACCTTGCGTTTGTTCGATTACGGCAGGATTTTTAATTAATTCGGTCAATTGCGTATGTGCTTCGACTACTCCGCCTAATTTTATATATGTAAAAATAACAAGGAACAAAATTCCTGCCGACATGATAATTGCCTGAAACGAATCGACATACATGACGCCTTTTAAACCGCCTAATGTAACGGTTATTGCAACAATTGCCGTTAAAATGAGCAATGCGAAATCATAGTTTAAATTAAAAGTTGTTGCGATAAAATCAACACCGCCTTTAAGAACGGCGGCCGCATAAATCGGCATGAAAATGAAAATTACAGAACCGATAAATATTTGTATAAACTTTGAATCAAATCGTTTTCCTATTAATTCTGGAAAACTTGATGATGAAATATTCACTGACATTTTTCTGGTGCGTCTGCCGAAAAATACGAATGCAATAAATACGCCGACAAATATATTTAAAAAGCAAAGCCACAAAAGACCCATACCAAAATTGGCTGCAACGCCGCCGAATCCGACGATTGCTGAAGTGCTGATGAAAGTTGCTCCATATGAAAGAGCCATAATAAACGGATTTGTGTCTCTTCCTGCAATGATATAGTCCTGCGCAGTTTTTGTCTTTTTATTACCTAAAAATGTTAAAACAGCGATAATTGCAACATATAAAATAATAAAAAATATTGTTGCATATGGAATTTGTGTTTCAGCCGTATCGGCTGCTACTGTTAAAAAATTCATATAATATCCCTTTCTATATGAACGAATTAAAGTTTTTTATAAAATATAGTAAAACTAATTGAAAACTGTTGTGGTTTAACTATGACTATAGAAGTATTCCAATTTTTAAGTGGTATAAATATAAGATTAATCTTCGTCTTTTTCATTCCAGTTTATCAAACCATAAATGATACACAATAATGCGCTTCCGATTGACAGAATATACGCCAGCCATACCCAAACGTCAGGAATTCCTAACATAATCTAACCTCCGTTAATATTTTTTTATTAAAAAGTACGATTGTAAAAAGATACAATCGTACATATTAGGTCAATTTTATACAGCAAAACAGACTGATACACAAAAATCTGTTGTGCCAACTTTCCTGCGTTTCCTACGATATACCCTACAATTTACTTACTGCTTTACATTTCTGTAAAATTACCTGATTATTTTAGCATATATAAAATTGTTTGTCAAGCATTTTATTTATATTTTAAATGTCTGTTTCTCATCGCCGTCAGTTTAGCTTCCGACATAAAAAATCTTTTGTTGGCAAATTTTTTATTTTTAATCTGTTCGTTTTTTTCTCCGAAATCGGTTTTTTCCGCTGTGACGCCGTAAATCGCTGATGCTCCTGCGTTTTTTAGTAATTTTGCACACGTTTTCATCGTTGCACCTGTTGTATAAACGTCGTCAATTAGTATAATGTTTTTCTTTTTAACTAATTGTCTGTCTGCACAACTGAACGTATTCTGCACATTTTTGAACCGTTCTTTTGCATTTAGACATTGCGTTTGCGATAAGTTTTCTCTTGTTTTGACTAAACATTTTTCCAAAATCGGTTTTTTCAGCTTTTTCGCTATTCTTTTCGCCAAAAATTCCGCTGAATTGTATCCGCGTCCCGTTTTGACTTTTGTATACGGAATGAACATGACAAAATCTGCATTTTTTATCTCAGGAATATCTTTGATTATTTCATACATCTGATCCGCCAAAAATTTTCCTGACTGAACATTCTGATACATTTTAAAATTTAATAAACATTGTCTGGCGTAACCGTTATAAATCAAAAATGATTTTAAAATATCGATATTCGGGTAAGAATAAGTGTTATTTCCGATAATTTTTATCTCGTCAAGACAGTATTGGCAAACAGTTTCAGGTTTAAAAACGTCCGTTAATTCATCGCAAACGGGACAATGTTTGGTAAAAATAAGATTTTGTATGAAATCTATGGTTTTAATTAAAATATTCATATTATTTCATCATCGATAATAGTGTATGTTTAAGAGCTGTATAACGCTTTGTAGTGGAAATATTGTCAACCATCATTTGTATTCGCTGCCGGCTTCCGACGATTATCAGCAGCTTTTTCGCACGCGTGACAGCTGTGTACAATAAATTACGCGTATATAACAGTTCATGTCCTTCATAAAGCGGTAAGATAACGGCGTTAAATTCACTTCCTTGACTTTTATGCACGGTTATTGCGTAAGCCAGTTCCAATTCGTCTAAATTTTCCTGTGAATAAGTCACTAATTTGTCGTCATATTTAACAGTCAGCGTTTCCATGTCCGAATCGATAAACTCGACAATACCGATATCTCCATTGAATACCCCCATGTCCGATTCACCGTTTTCTTTTTCGTAAACTAGGTCATAATTATTGCGAATTTGCATGACTTTATCACCGATATTGAAAATATTGTCACGAACTTTCAATGATTTTCCGTTATTGGCTGTATTTAACGCCTCTTTTAACGCTTGGTTCAATGCAAACGAACCTGTTTGAGTCTTTCGTGACGGCGTCAATACCTGAATATCCGTTAGTGGATTATAACCGTAAGCACTGACCAGCCGTTTTGAATATAAATCAACGACTGTGTTGGAAACATTGTCCGACGAAGAAGATTGCATAAAGAAAAAATCTTTGTTCACAATGCCCAGTTCAGGGAGTTTTCCGTTAATAATACTGTGAGCATTAGTCACAATCAAACTTTGTTCGGCTTGCCTGAAAATCTCTTTTAATTCAATACAGCACACGCAGTCCGATGCAATGATGTCTTTGAAAATATTACCCGGACCGACCGGCGGAAGCTGATTAGCATCGCCTACCATGATAATTTTTGTCGTTAATGATATAGCTTCAAGCAAATGATGAAACAGCCATAAATCGACCATAGACGATTCGTCGATAATAATCGCATCATATTTGAGCGGATTATCCTTGTTTCGCGCAAAAGTCTGTTCGTCGCCTTTAAAGCCGTATTCCAGCAACCGATGAATAGTTTTCGCTTCTTTACCCGTTAATTCCGTCACTCTCTTAGCTGCGCGGCCCGTCGGTGCTGCGATAGTATATGAAATTTTATTTTTATCAAAAAGTTTTATAATACCGTTCAATGTTGTGGTTTTTCCCGTTCCCGGACCGCCCGTTAAAATCATTAATTGATTTCGGAATGACTCCAATATCGCCCGACGCTGATTCTGTGCGAAAGTTATGCCCAAAACTTCTTCAATATCGGCTATATCCCGCTGAAAATCGCCGTGATATTCATTGACAAATTTTGAAGCAAGGATAACACGATTGGCGATATTCCGTTCGTTTTCGTATACCCAGTTCAAATAAACGCCGTCAACATTGCCGATTCTTTCAACATATGAAAGCGAGTGTCTTTCGATTAATCCGTTGACATGCTCAATAATATCGTCTTCGCTTAAATTCAGGATTTCCGTTGTTTTGGCAACTAGTACTTTTTTAGGCAAAAACGTATGCCCGTTTGAATATAAGTTGTGATTTAATATGTATTGCAAACCGCTTTCAATGCGAAACGGACTTTTTGCATCATAATCCATTTGAATAGCCAGTCTGTCTGCTTTTTCGAAACCGATTCCGTCGATTTCGCACATTTTGTACGGGTTAATTTTTAAAACGTCGTATGCCGAAAGCCCCCATTGCTTGTATATTTTAAAAGCAAGCGACGGTGTTATGCCAAATTGCTGGAAATATAATAAAACAGTTTTCACCCCGATGTTTTCTTTGAGACTTTTCGATATTTTTATAGCTTTTTCGAGCGTTATTCCCTTAATTCCCGCTAATTTTTCAGGAAAATCTTCGATTATATTAAACGTGTCGGGGCCGAACGCAGCCACAATTTGTTTGGCAGTTTTTGCCCGGATTCCCTTGACAATACCCGATGAAAGATATTTCATAATCGCTGTTTCGTTTACAGGTAAATGGCTGGAAAATGTCTGAACTTCAAATTGTTTTCCGTAAATGGAATGAGTTATATAAACGCCTTCAACCTCGACATATTCACCTACGGCAATGAGAGGCATCGTCCCGACAATGATAACATTTTCGGGAGCAGCTTCAATTTCGCAGACTGTGTAACCGTTTTCTGCGTTTGTATATATTATTCGTTCAATTACGCCTATTAATTGCATATTAATTCCTTTAAATGCAAATTTGTCGAAAATTATTTCTATATTTTACAATTATAACACAATATAAAAGGTTGTTCAAGTATTTTTTTAGATTTTCTATTGACTGTTATGCTATAGTTTGGTATGATATTAGTATAAATTTATAAAGTGAGGGAAACTATATGAAATATCCAAAAATACCTGATTATAAGCATCTATTAAACGGAATCAACGATTTTGCTGTTCTGAAAGCAGAGTACGGCGCAGATGTTCAAACATTTCTTGACGGATTGTATGTAAAAATTGAGAAAGAGCTGGATATTTTAAAAAATCTTAAGAACGACGAAACCTTGCAAAACCGGGAACCCGACGATTTGACGGCTATCAGAAAACTTTCAAAAGGAACTAATAAAAGATTGTGGACAACGCTTGATGAAGACGTTTACCGCGAAAAACTTATGGGTGCCATGCTTGGACGTTTCGCGGGCTGTATCCTGGGTGCACCGATTGAATTTGTTAATCTGGAACATGTTGAAAAATATTTAAAGAGTATCGGCGATGCTTTTCCGCCTGTTGATTATATTTCTCAGTCAGAACATACATACAGTTCCCGTTATATGTATTCAAAATATTATGACTATACCCGTTACGGAATGAACGGCGTTCCGTGTGACGATGATATTACGTATACTATTCTCGGCTTATTGATCGCCGAAGACTGCGGACTTAACTTCGATGTTCACGATATCGGCAAGAGTTGGCTAAAATACTTGCCGATGGCTTGCACGGCTGAAGATGTTGCTTTGCAAAACTTGAAAAAAGGTATTTCCGCTGATAAAGCAGGGGATATTGACAATCCGTATGTTCAATGGATCGGCGCCGATATCCGTTCTGACCCGTGGGGATATATAGCTCCCGCATATCCGTATAAAGCGGCTGAAATGGCATATCACGACGCATATATCAGTCATCGCAGAAACGGTATTTACGGCGAGATGTTCTTCAGCGCGGCTATTTCGGCAGCTTTTGCCGTAGATAATGCGGTTGACGCTTATAAAATCGCTTTGGATTATATTCCTGAAAATTGTAAAATGGCAGAAGAAATGCGTTGGGCGTTGGATATTTCGAAAAATATCAAGGATTATAAAGACGCAAAAATCGCTGTTGCGGAACGTTACAGCGGTATGAGCGGCGTGCATACGATAAATAACGCATGTTTCACTCTTTGGGGAACGATTATCGGCGAAAATGACGTGACAAAAGTGCTTTCTCAAAC
>JGI994J12354_10004622_pt1 | contig 12270 bp, 11 predicted proteins | sample IntmicLarv3ML3BL_FD_12354 | JGI IMG/M metagenome (IMG submission 12354) | reverse complement strand
CACCAACGCGCCGCGCTCCAACATCGACGACACCTTGCGTATGCCGCCGATCACATCGTTTTTCGCCTTTCTCACCGAATACCGCCCATGCTGGCGGATTGTGGCAATAAACGACGCGGCGGACGGGTCGACCACAATATATTGTATATTCCTGCCGTCTGCCAACTCACACAAATGCGCGTAATATTGCTCGTCGGTAAGCTGACGCTGCGCCTTGCGGCTGTCGTGGTAAAATTCGTTTATACGAACGGCACGTTCGTTGCGTACGGCACGTTCGTTGCGTACGGCGCGGTCGCAGTCGAGCCGCCAAAGCCCCATAGAGCAAGGGTTTGCCGTACCGTAATCCACCGATATATAATACAGCCCGCCGCGCGTGTCGTCGTCGTCAACAACATGCCGCTCCCCGCAAAACATCGGATACACAACCCCCTGCGCCGCTGTCCACAACCCCAATATATAGCGTTGGTAAAACATGCCGTTATACTCCCGTTTCAAATTTTGCACATACGCCTCGTCCAACGTGATATTGTCCTCCAGCAGGAATTTTTGCACCAGCATATCCAGCTCCTCCTTGCGAGACAGGTATTGCGTCATCAGCCAGTGCGACGGCGAATCGGGGTTCGTTGTGGCGAACAGCTTTGCGTCTTTCACGCTCAAGCGCGAGAGCAGCATCGCGAAAAAATCCTGCTCTATCAGCGTAAGTTCGTCGCAATACGCGCCATGCAGGGTCATACCGCGAATCTTTCCCTCCGCCAGCATGTCGTTTGCGCCCTCAAGATACACCAGCCGCCCAAACAGACGCGCCTCCTTTTTGCTTATGCTGTAGTCGAAATTATTTTCGCCCACAAGGTTTTGGAGCAGGCTCAAACAGTTGCGCCGCAATGTGCCAAGTGTCTTCGCCGCCATCAAATATTGCCCGTTTTGCGGCATACTCGCAACCCAAAACGCCCACAATACCAGCGATATCCAAGTTTTGCCCGAACGCACCGACCCTTCCAGCAGGTTGATACGCCGAAGCTTGCCCTGCTGCCATAATTCCATCAATTCCCGCTGTTTAGGCGAATATGCAGTTTTTTTTAATATGTCTTTCAAGATTTTCACCGTCCTTTTCTCATGTAGGGGCGACCATCCTCGGTCGCCCGTTCCAATTCATATCAAAACCGCAGGCGACCGAGGACGGTCGCCCCTGCAACAAATACATTCATCCATACCCCAATCTTACCACAACCCAACGCATCAATTTGGACATTTCAAAAAATTAATTATACATATTTTTAATACACAGCCACACTTTTTTGGTGATATTCCACAAAAAAGTCGCATAATATTAGTAGTATTTAAGAAAGGATAACTACATATAATAATAGAATTTTACTAGAATCAGACTTAGAATTCGAAAATACTAAACAGGAGAGGCGGAAAACACTATGGGCAAGTATCAAACAGGCGATATCAGAAATATCTGTCTTGTTGGGCACGGAAGCGGCGGCAAGACAACACTTTGCGAGGCAATGCTGTTTTTATCGGGCGGGATCGACCGTTTCGGAAGCGTTGCAGACGGCACAACCACCACAGACTATGAGGCGGAAGAAACCAAGCGTAACTTCACGATCGGCACAGCGATTGCGCCTGTAGAATGGAAAAATAAGAAAATTAATGTTATAGATGCGCCCGGATACTTCGATTTTGTGGGCGGTACGCTCGAAGGTCTGCGCGGATGCGACGCGGCAGTGCTTGTTTTAAGCGGACGAAGCGGCGTTTCGGTCGGCACAGAAAAAGCGTATGCATACGCAAAGGCTCAAAACCTGCCAATGGCGGCGTTTGTAAGCAAGCTGGATCGCGAAAGCGCAGATATGAACAAGGCGATACAGTCGCTTAAAGATGCATTTGGCGCGGCAATCGTGCCGTTTACCCTGCCTATCGTGGAAGGCGAAAAGACCGTTGGTTTGGTAGATGTTATAAAACAAAAGGGCTATAAATTCGACAGCGGCAGGCTCAGCGATATGGCTGTACCTGCCGATTTGGAAGCCGATATTGAAGACGCGCGCAACACGCTATTTGAGCAGATCGCCGAAAGCGACGAAGCGCTGATGGAGAAGTTTTTCAGCGGTGAAGCGTTTACAGACACCGAGATAGCAAGCGGCATTAAGGCAGGTATCGCAAGCGGCAGCATCATCCCTGTTTTCGGCGGCGAGCTGGGCAAAGGCAGCGGCGTAACCATGTTTATGGACGGCGTTTGCGAATATATGCCAACTCCGGAGGATATGCCCGCTGTTACGGCGAAGGATTTGAAGTCCGGCAGCGATATCACACTTTCGGCAAAAGCGAGTGACCCGCTTGCGGCAATCGTGTTTAAGACAGTAGCAGACCCGTATGTTGGCAAACTGTCGCTTTTCCGCGTGGTATCGGGATGCATGAAGGGCGATTCTACCGTAAACAACCCAAACAAGGAAGCAACCGAGAAAATCGGACGTATATATACCGTTAAAGGCAAAAAACAAACCGAAACCGACGCAATCTGCGCGGGCGATATCGGCGCGGTTACAAAGCTCGCCGTTACAGGCACAGGCGACACCCTTTGCGACGCAGGCAAAAGCATCGTACTCGCAGGCATCGACTACCCCCGTACGGTTATATCGCTTGCCATCCTGCCCACAGCCAAAGGCGACGAAGAAAAGATACATTCGGGCTTGGTTAAGCTCACCGAAGAAGACCCGACCTTCCGTGTTGCAACCAACACAGAAACGCACCAGATGCTCATCGAGGGTCAGGGCGAACAGCATATAGAGATTATCACCAGCAAGCTAAAGGCAAAATACGGCGTTTCCGTTAAGCTCGAAGAGCCGATTGTACCATACAGAGAAGCGATTCGCGGCACAGCCGAAGTAGAAGGTAAGCATAAGAAGCAGTCCGGCGGTCACGGTCAGTTCGGTCATGTTAAGGTTAAGTTTGAGCCGGGTACAGGCGAGGGCTTGGAGTTCTGCGAAAGCGTATTTGGCGGAAGCGTGCCAAAGAACTACTTCCCCGCTGTTGAAAAGGGCTTGCGCGACTGTATGACAAACGGAACCTTGGCGGGCTACCCGCTGGTTAACCTGAAAGCGACCCTGCTCGACGGCTCATACCATCCTGTAGATTCGTCGGAAATGGCGTTTAAGATGGCGGCAAGTCAGGCGTTTAAAACAGGTGTGGCAAAGGCAAATCCTGTGCTTATGGAGCCTATAGGTCACTTGAAAACCGTTGTGCCGGAGTCTATGATGGGCGATGTTATCGGCGATATCAACAAGCGCCGCGGTCGGATACTCGGTATGGGCGCGGGCGAAGTTGAAGCCGAAGTGCCTATGGCGGAGATGGTTAAATACGCAACAGACTTACGTTCTATGACGCAGGGCAGAGGCGCGTTTGAGTTTGAATTCGAACGTTACGACGACGCTCCCCACGCTGTGGCGCAAAAGGTTATAGATGAAGCGAAGAAACACGAAGAAGACTGATAATTTGTTGATACATAACGCAAAAATGGGAATGGCATAGCCATTCCCATTTTTTTATACCGCTGCCACTATCTCTGCCTGTCTATCCTCTGCGTAAGCGCCTTAACACCGCTCTCCAGCGTACATATCCTGCCCTCATACGCTGTCAAACTGCGCTGAATCTGCTCCACATCGCCGGCAACGCCAACAATCACATCCAGCTTGCCGTTTACCATCCCGCGCCATTCCGCGTCGTACGCAATCTTCTTATCGCGCCCGGCAAGATAGCCAAGCACACCCACAATACAGCCGATTATAGCAAGGGTGATGCCCAACTCAATTGTTATCACTATCCAGCGCCTCCTTAGTTGCGTTTTTTTCGTATTGTGTGCCGAAATAGAACGAAATCACAACAGTGAATATCGTTATAAACTGTTCCGCGCGTACCTCGCCGATGGCTGCCAAATACGAAAAAACGCATGTGAGGATTATTGTTACAAGACTCTTAACATTTAGTAATTTTGCTAATCTGTTTATAATAACATCTCTTCCTTTCGTAAAAAATCTAAAGCGCCTTTTTTCTAATACAACCCCGCCCTGTCGTTAATCACCAACAGCCGCAGCATCGTATCGTTCAGCCCCAGCGCGCCGTTTTCGTCTCCCTGCAAAAGCCCCATATCCATCAGCTTCTGCACAGTGCCCCTCGCCCAAACAGGCATATTCTCGTCCACATAATTGTATATCATAACATCACCTTCCTCCAATTCCGGCGTTTCCGCGCAGCGCTTCTGCCTGCTAACCATCTCCGCCAGCGGAAACATATCGCCCGGGCAAGCTGTAGCCATAAAATCCCGATGCCCCGCAATACGCCTAACAGTCGGCACACGCTCCATCACCCAATTTATAATATCCACGCCCGCATTAAACTGCGCATCAGACATGCCCGGAGATGCCGCAATTCCCGCCAGCTCGCTCTGATAGTTGCCGCGGAACCCAATGCTTATAATTCGGTCGTTCTGGTTTGCCACCCCTGCGCCCACATGCTGATACCCGCGCCCTTCATACACCGTGCCGTCGAAATCGACCCAGTAGTTGTAGCCGAACGCGCGCCAGCCTTGGTTTAGGTGCCAACGCTCCACCTCGTATATATCCGCCGTCGGATGCGCCATATGGTGCAACGCAATCGCGTCAACACGCGCCAAATTCAGCTGCTGCAAGGGAGATACAATACGCATCCCCCATGCTTTGTTCGAAACAATATTCATACAAGCCACCATCCTTCCTGCTTATTCATATTAAACTACGCCGCCTGCAGTTCCTCCGCATACGCCACCGCTCCGGCGCGAACCGAAGCGGGGATATCAGCGGCAATCTTGCTGCCCTCAAACAACTTCGAACCGTAAATCTTCTCTATCGCTGTAAACTTATTCATTTTATCATAACCTCTCTTTTGTAAAAAATATTATGGTGCCGCGCTTTTTGCGGCAGGATGCGTTGTACGCCAACAATAATTTTTTTCGGATTCAAGCATCAATTCCTCAAGTTAGAATTCATCTAAGCTTGAATCCCGCCAAATCCGTCTATCATCTCAAACAGCTCTATGATAGCATCTTCTGTAGTATCCACCTTGCCGCAAAGCCTTGCGTTTTCAGATTTCAACATCTCGTTCTCTGCCTTAAGCCGCTCAATCCGCTCTGTAAACGAGAGATGCTCAAACCCTATTTCAGCATATTCAACAACAAGCGTTCCTGTGTCTGAATCGTAAAATGTTTCCGCAATCTTGCCCTCAATCTGCTCCGGCGGCTCATAATCTCCGTCTATAAACACACGATTCTCGCCCGAAACAAGCGATTCGCTCACATTCTCCGGCAAGTCAAACATATGCACCACCTTATAACGCCCATCCTCAGTCGCCATAATCTGCGCTACTTTTTTCATATTCCATCCATCCTCTCTGTTTTAAACTGGGTAAACCTTCGACGTACTCATATTATTGCTCAAAAACGTATTTGTACCTGCATTATTAACAACCGTCCTGCCGTTATACAAAACATTATTCACAACAACAGCGCCGCCTCTTGTGCCGCCTGCATTAACCATCACTGCGTTTCCCGCGGTGTCGCTAATACTGCAATCCTTCACCTCGCCGTTATACATCGATATACTGCTGCTGCCGGAATACGTTCTGCAAACGATATTGCAAGCGGCGGCAAACAACGCGCCCGAAGTGTTAAACAACAAAACAGGCATACCGGAAGTCGACGATTTTATCGTACTGCCTCGCATATACAGCGTATTGCTACTGCCCGCAATATCTATAAATCTTCCGTCCGTTATAGTAGAGCTTATCACACAATCGTTTATATACGCCGCCTTGCCGCTGCCGCGCATCGCCAGCGCGTCAAGATAATCCGCTCCGCCAAGCGTAATATCACTGCCATACATATAAACATTGCCGTATGTATCTATACCGTGGTGCTGTCCCCAAATAGTTCCCCCCGCCAGCCTCGTCTCATATTTGCAATTCCGCAAGGTAGTGTCCTTAGGGTAGCCGGACGGAGCATACACAAGCCAGTCCTGTCCGCCCAGCCCATAACCCGTTTCGTCTGCTACCAGCGTTGCCTTCAGCCCAGTCACTTCCAAATTGCCCTCTTGGTAAAACACAGCGCGTTTTTGCGAATTAGCCGTATATACGCAATTCAAAGTCAAATCCTTGCACCCGCTGAAATCAAGCACAATCTCCTTGTTTTGCGGTATACGCATATAGTAGTCATAGCCGCCAACGCTCCCAATCGTCTGCGACACACCCGCCGTGCCTTTAATACTTATCCTCGTCTTTGCGTTTGCCGACGCAGTGTCCATCGCCGCCTGTATCTTAATATTGTCGTTTGACCCTGTGCATATAACGGTTACTCCCGCCGAATCTTCCGCCCTCTGCGCCGCCGCATATGCCGCCGATGCCGCATTTGTTGCCGAAAATGCCGCATTTGTTGCATTTGTTGCCGCATTCAACGCCGATACTACAGCGGCAGACACACCGCTCAGCGCCGATTCAACGGTCGAGCTTGCGCTTACCGCTGCAGCAGAAGCCGCAGCTGCCGTTTCGGCTGCATTTTGCGCCGCATCTGCCGACAAACTCACCTTATTTATAAGCTCTGCAAGTATCGGCAGTCTGTCGTCGCCCGCCACCTCCGCCATCGTATGCCCTTCGCAAACGTCGCAGAGCAAGCGGCATTCTGTAAGTACACCGCCGTCCTTGCAAAGCTGCAGGTCCATCTCCAGCATACCCGCAATCGCGTAGATATTGTTTTTCAGCGTATAAACCGCCGCCATCCTGCCGTTTTCGGCAGATATACTTCCAATATCAGACACCACAACACCGTCCGCACGCTTGGCCGACACAGCAAATACCGCACCCTCAAGGTCGTACGGCGCTGTAAGCACAATCTCATACGCGGCGGTGTCGCCGGCGACAAGGGGGCGCTGTGCGTAAAACTCCAGCTCGCCCGACTTAACGCCGACAAGGATTCTCTTCTTTATAGCCATCATCTTTTGCCCCTTTCCTATAAAATAGCAGAACGAAACCCCAGTCAAAAGCAGTTGAAACGCCGCCTTTAGCAGGGCTTCGTTTTGTGCCGCCTACACAAAAAACACACCGAAAAAATCCAGCAAAGTGTTCCCAACAGGCGGCGTTGCGCTGCGCAGCCATACTTCGAGGTTCGTGCCGTTTTTGCGTATCGCGGCATCCGTGTATCCGCCTGCCACGCTATTGTCTTTCGCCCGCCAAGTCGCCGCACAAACCGGCTCAGGTGCAAGCGGCGCGCTTCCCGCCGAAGGCAGGAAATTTATAACACGCGCTTCGCCGGTTGAATTATTATCGCAAAATTGCAAAACCGCATGTTTAAAATCCACCGCCATCGGAATTGCCTCTATCAACCTCCACGAATAACCCTCACTCCCCACAATCGGGCTTATCGGAACATTGTCCCTTCTGTATCTGTAATACATACTTCCGGAAATCGTACTCTCATACGTCGGAATCTTCATCCGTCCATACTCGCGAACGTCTGTAACAACGCCGCCGGTCGAAATCTCCGCCAAACGCACAAACATCCCGCTCGGCGCCGATGTTGTGCATTTCAGCGACACATTGTTCAGCGGCTCACTGCGCTCAAACCACACATACCACTTGCTCCCGCTCGCCGCGCTGAAATCATAGCCGTTTTGGTCAACCGCCGCAATACTGCCGTCTGTAAGCATCGCCTGCCCCGCCAGCACCCTGTAAGCACTGCCGTTTTTCACAACCTGGCAGCTCGACGCCGTCTCGGGTATAACCCCCTTATACGCAAGCGTACTTCGCACCTTGTTAATATCGTTTGCACCGTAAACAACATTATCCACAAAATTGTATGTTAATGCCATGTTTTATCACGATTGTTCATCACAGAATGTGATGAACAATTTCTCCTTTTCAAAAAGTCGGTTGAATAACCTCACGGCTCTGCCGTGAGCTTTTTGCAACGTTTGGATTTATTCAAACGTTTTCTCCTTTCGTTGTTGAACTAATCAAAATATGGTCTTTCGCCAATATTCCCCTGCTCATGCCATATCCTCACACCCGCAATCTGCTTTTCCACACTTCTCATAACACCGCCGACACGATACTGCACAGTCACAATATCGCCCGGCAAATAGTCGCGTCCGTGCAAAAGCCCCTTTGTCTTAACAGCCACATTCTGCTCAAGCCTGTGCGACGCAAGACTTGCCGTTGCATCATCAAGCGTTTCGCCGCCAAGCAGCGTGTCCCATTTGTAAATCCCGGTCTCGCCGTTTTGCGGCGGCATATACGACCAAACAGACCCCGTATCCGCGTTTTTTTGCCACTTCCCGTCCTCGCTTCGGCACACAACCCTGTCTCCCACAGCAAAGGTGCTTCCAAACCTCGTGCCCGCGGTGGTAACATGGTAGTATTTGCAGTAATTCTGCGGCATATTGTCCACCAAAAGCGGAGTGTTAGTAGCCGCATTCCAGCTGCCGTGCTCGTCCATCTCGCGGTCATAATATCCGCTTGTGGCAAGATTTTGCGCATCTTCCGAAAGCCGTGTATCGTATGCATTTTTGTCCGCTTCGGAAACAACAAGCCCCGTATGCCGCGGCGTAAACGCCCGAAACCGCCACATCCTATTCTCAATATCATACTCCATACTATGCCCCGACCTCGCAAGAGCAAGGCATTCCGCCACAACTTCCGACGCGATATGCGCGCCGCGCCGCCATATAACCTTATCCGCCGCCCAATCCGTCGGCATCGGCTCAACCGCATAGTTCGCAACATCGTCAAACGCCTGCTCCGCAAGATACCTAACAACCGTGCTGAGATGCCCGTCCAACCCAAGCTTTTCCATATCAAAAGCAGGCGCAACACGGCGGCTCAGCATCCAGTTTATCGTATGCCCGTAAAGCACAAAGTCCCCCGCAAGCTGTTTCGCCGTAATAACCGCCTGCTTATTGCTCTGCACAGCTATCAGGTATGGCTTGTCTATCACCAGCGGCACAATATCGCTCATCGGCGAAAAATGCGCCTCAAAACTGCCAATGCCGTTAAACCGCAAAACCCAATTTGCCGATATCACATGACTCTCTATCGCCAGCAGATTAAATTCATAATCGTAAATCCGTATATCTTCCATATTAATGATATTCCTCCGTTAATGCCTCCGTAGGGGGCGCCACATGCTTCCCCACAAATTCGGGTGCGAATACGCCCTACATCATTGCAACGTACCGCCCCATAAATTCACATACCATAACCGCATTCGCATCACTGCTGTGCGCCGAAATATGATTCACCCCCGGCTCCAGCCAAAAATCACTTAAATAACTGCCGCCGTCCAAATACGCCATCAAATCGCCGCGCACATCGCTTGTAATGCGGCGTTTCGGTATATCAATAGCAATCGTCTCCTCCGCCAAAACGCCTGTGCTAAGCCGAATCTCCTGCGAATTTGCGGCGTTGGCTATCGCGATATACTCATCCCCGCCGGCAAGAGTCGCCCCGCTCTGCCGTGCGCCATATATCGTAAGCACAGGCTCGCAAGGCATATCACCAAGGTTTATAACGTCCGCCTCTGTTGTACGCCGCGAAAACATCTTCGGCAGCGTAAAAGGCGACGCAATCAGGTTCTCGCGCCGAAATATCGGCACAACACTCGCCTCAATATCTGAAAAAGCAGGATCGTCGGCGCTGAATTGCAATACAAACGGCGCAGCGGCGGCATTTTTGTCTTCGGCCTCAAACCGAGTAGCACGGCAATCTATCCTGCGCCGCACATTGCCGCTAATAACGGTAAGCACGCCCTTTTTGTTAAACACACGCGCCGCGCGGCTAAGCTCACGCCTGCGCACCGCCGCACTCCGCACATCGCCGCTAACAGTAATCGTGCGCACATTCACCACCTCGCCAATCGTATCGCCTCCGTCCGCGCCCGCATAGCGCACAACCGTGTATGCCTTAGGCGCAAGCCCCAACCCATGCACCGCTGTAATACGCCAATCGCCCTCTCCGCCGCCGCAAAGAGTAACAGCGCCCAGCTCATTTTTGTAAATAATCCGCATATCATTCCTCCTTTCCCGGGAAATCAACGGGCGGGCATGGAAACCCGCCCCTACAAAATCACACCTAACCCCGCAGTTTCTCCACCGTCTGCGCCGCCTCAATCGACTGCAGCTGTGCCGCAATCGACTCGCCCGACGGTGCCAGGTTATACGTAGGCGAATGATACACCGTAGTCGCGCCCACACCGGAGCCGCCGCCCGCAAGCGCAAAACTCGGCATCATCCCCTGCATATCACTCATAACGGCAGCGTTTATCTTACCCATCACATCGCCCAGTCTTGCTAAAAATCCGTCGCCAAAGCATTCCACAGCCTGCGCGCCGCTGTCGAAAAACCCCTCGGGTATCCGCGCCCCCGCCTCTGCCATCGCGTCCGCCATATACCGCGCAACCTCATCGGTCTCGCTCCTGTAAAGCTCCTTCGCAATCTCCGCGGCGGCTTCCTGCTTGCGCTGCCATGCGTCAATATACGCCGCAAAATCGACATCGTCCAGCGCCATCAGCTGCTCGGTAAACCGCATCGCGTCGTCAACCGACATATCCCGAAGCACGGTAAAGAAGTCATCCGATATCCCGCGCTCCTTAATATCCGTCAGCAAATCCCGATACTCCTCAAGCCTTGCAATATCCTCGTCTAAATCGCGAAGCTTGGTGTAATCCACAACCCAATCGCCGCCGTTTTCGCCCGCGCCGACAAACCGATACTTGCCTGCGTCAAAAAGCTTACCCACATTCGCCAGCTTCTGCTCCATCCTGTCCTGAAGCTTCAAAACCTCGCTGACCTTCGCGTCCACAGCCTTCAAAATAGCGTCATACATCGAAACAATGCTCTTCTCCTGCTGCTCACGCTCACGAATCTGCGCGTCGAGTATACGCTTCTCCTCCTGCGCGGCGGTACGCAGGTTGTCTAAATACTCGTCGTTCGCCGCCTTCTCAAGCCTAATCTGCTCCGCCCTGCGAATACGCTCCGCCGCCTCATACGTCTTCGCATTGCGCAAATGCTCTTGGTATATCCGCCTGTGATACTCCTCATCCGTACGCTTCTTTTCGTCTAAATACCGCTGTTCAGCCGCAGCGGCGGACGCATTTGCCTGTTCGATAGCGTCGGTCGCAAATCCGCTGTTTGCCGCAATCCCGTCTGCCACACCGCCCATCATATCCTCGCCAAGCTTTTGCATATCGCCGCGCGCATCCTTGCCGCCCGACGCCAGACCCTCCCGAACAGCCTTATACACCGCCTCAGCCACAGCATCGCCGCCCTGCGCCGCAGTATTTGCCACCTCCGCAATAATCTGCTCCGCCAAAGCCTTGGCATTCCTGCGTTCCTCGTCTGTCATATTCGGGTTAATATATAAATCCTTTGCCATATCCTCACCTCCTTTGCCCAATTGCGCGAAACGGACGCCCCTACGCCCCTACAACGTAAACAATTCCGCAAACCCATCCTCCCGCGCGGCGTCCGACCGCGTGTCCGCCAGCCGATACATCCGCTTCATCTTGCGGTAAAACCGCTTCTGCGCCTCGTCGTCAACCGCGCCGATGTCAACGCTTCGGTATTCCACAATCTTCGTAAACCTGCAATCGTCCAGCGCACGAAACAACGCACGAAACTGCCACCAATGCAGCTCCGCCGCCTGCAAATCTATCCCATACTGCGCCATAAACGCCGCATAGATATACGCCGCATCCTGCTCAAAGCAAAATACAGGCGTCCTGCGCGAACCCGACGCCTTACCGCCCGATCCCGAAGCGCTCTCGCCGCCAATATAAAACGCCGCCAACGCGTCAATCGCCGTATTCACGGTCGGCGGCAGGTCGATATAACACAGCATCAGCAAGCTCACAAAATCGGCGGCAAACGCCGCAATATCGCCGCCCGCCGACGCGTCCGCAATACGCTCCATCAGCCGCCCCGCCTCTATCCACACCCGAAAATCGGTATGCACAGCATAATCGCAGCCGTCGACGCTGACAGCTTTGGGCAGCGCTTGTGTCAAAATATTTACCGGCATCCTATTCCGTAAAGGTCACAGTCTGCCAGCCATCCGCCGAAGACGCTGTGCCGAAAACCTTAACCCCGCGCGACTTAAAGCTCCCGCCGAAGGTATAAACGTCGGTCGAATCACCTTCCTTGTCGGGCATCACAGCATACTCGCGCTTCTCCGCATTGTCGGCAGACTTAAATATAT
>JGI994J12354_10004621_pt1 | contig 12270 bp, 12 predicted proteins | sample IntmicLarv3ML3BL_FD_12354 | JGI IMG/M metagenome (IMG submission 12354) | reverse complement strand
ATATCTGTTTCAGCCAAAACCTCATCGCAAAACGAAACATCCTTTAAAGCGCCCAGCCAAAGCGGACCGGATATTTTGCGTTTGGAGACGGTTTCTTTTTCGTTTCCCTTTTCCAAACAATGCGGGCAGGCTTCGTTCATAAAAACAGCGAGCCCGTTTTTCGTTTCAATATTTCCGCAGACCGGACACCAAGCGGCAAAGCCGATTTCGCCTACTGTTTTGTCCGCATTCTTTGCGCCGTGAAGAATTTCGGCGTAAACCCGGACATAATGACGTGTCGCATGCGAAAACAGAACTTTGATTCCTTTTTCATACTTGGCCGCTTCGCGGACAATGCTGCCGATTAAAATGCGAAGACCCATCTCACTGTGAAATTCATTGTTCAGCGGAACGGCGGAATATTTCCGCATCCCGGATTTTAAGTGAGCGCCGCAAAGCGGCGCGGTATCCGTTGCCGTCACGCCGAGCATGAATGTCGCGGAAGAGACCGCCGCGTCTAAAAATGGTGAAGGCGTTCCGAACGGATCAATGTCGACGATTGCGAATTTTTGGCCGTGGAGGAGAGAATTCGCGTTTTTGCAGGTCGCTGAAACTGTCCCTTCAAGCCGATTATGAGAAATATTTTTTTGAATCAAAGAAACGGCTTCTTCTTTCCAGTCATTCAAAACGGCTGAAATGCCGACTTCTTTTGCAACGCGAATCCCGCGGATTCCGGATGCGGAAAATGCATCGGCGTAAGTGATTTGAGATTTTTCAAAGTTTTTTCTTGCCATCACTTTTTTGACATAAACGGATGTGACGGCGACATTGATGTCGCGGTTCAGCTCCATTTCGGGATTGTAAAAGACGGAAGCCGATGCTAAAGGAATATCTTCGTTCTCGCCTTCCGGAACATAAATTTCGGTCGTCCCTTCCTGAATTAAACGATGCATAAAACTTCACGCGTTCACTCATTAAAAACCTGATCGACAAACCATTTCGGGTCAAATTTCATCAAATCGTCATACTCCTGACCGACGCCGAAAAACAGAATCGGCTTTTGCGTGATGTAGGCGATTGAAATAGCTGCCCCGCCTTTTGAATCGGCGTCCAGTTTGGTTAGAATTGTGCCGTCGATCGGAACGGCCGCATTGAATTGAGAAGCACGCTCAACCGCATCATTTCCGGCGGTTGCTTCATCAACGAATAAAATCAAGTCCGGCGAACTTACGCGGCAGATTTTTTCAAGCTGCGCCATCAAATTCACGTTCGTATGCATTCTGCCGGCCGTATCTGAAAGAAGAACATTGACTTTGTGTGCTTTCGCGTATTGAAGTGCGTCATAAATAACGGCGGCCGGATCGGAACCCTCCTGATGGCGAATGGTTTTGATTCCGAGGCGGTCGGCATGAATTTGAATTTGGTCAATTGCGCCGGCGCGGAATGTATCTCCCGCCGCAATGACAACGGAATATCCCTCTTTTTGAAGGCGGTTTGCGACTTTAGCAATGCTCGTCGTCTTTCCGGTACCATTGATGCCGACAAAAGCGATATGAACGGTTCTATCGGAACGTTCTTTTAAAAAGTCATCAAAATCAAAAACATTCGCAGACATGACTTCCAAAATCGCATTTTTAAGCGCGTCCTCGACAATGCTTCCCGTATTTTTCCCGAGACGTTTTCGTGTGCCGCTCAGCTGCTCTTTAACAGATGCCACAATCGCATCCGTCACCGACAGTGCCAAATCGCTTTCCAAAAGAGCGATTTCAAGATCCATCAGCGGCCCTTCCAAATCACCGTCATCCAAAATAACTTCGCGGTCAAGAATGAGCGCCTTCGCCTTTTTGAAGAAGCCGGCTTTTTCCTTGCTTTTTTCAGATTCGGAATTTACAGAAGGAGCAGCCGTTTTGATTTCGTTTTCAATCTCTTTATTTTCAGTATTTTCAGTAATTTCAGTATTCTCAGTAATTTCAACGTCGGCAACTTCAGTTTCATCAATGTCGATTACTTCTGTTTCGGCAACTTCGATTACTTTTGTTTCGGCAACTTCAACATTTTCAATTTCAGCAACTTCCGTCTTGCCGGCATCAGCATCGACTTCCGGCTCCTCTAACTGAACCGCCTTTTCCTCAACGGTTTTATCGAGTGATTTTGTAAAACTTGCCAATTTTTCCTTTAATTTTCCGAACACAAAAAGCTCTCCTGGAAATGATAATAATAAACGGGATGATAATGCATAATAATTCAGCCTTTCAACCGGCGTGATTTGATATGAAGAAAAGTAAAACGGATATAAATAAATGATTAAAAAAAGGAAAACAAATTTTTAATGAAACAAAAGAAAAACAAAACAACCGCCTCAATTCGAATTTCACGAGCGAAGCGAGGGAAATGAGAATTGAGATTCGGACCTATAATAAAAAATTAAACCTGAAAAATCAGATAGAGTCGAAGCATAAAAAAAAGAAAGAGAAAGCGTTTAAAAAGAACAAGCGATGTAAAGAGAAAAAAGAAGAGACGGATATAAAATTTTTGTTTTTTAGGGATGTATCCACAATTTCGAATTTTATTCGCTTCGCTCATAAAATCCTCAATTGCGGTTGTATGTAGGGTTTGACGGAGTCATGAAACAAGTTAAAAAGAAGCAACACGTTGAAAAAAACATAAAACAAGTTAGAAAAAACATAAAACATGTTGAAAAAAACATAAAGCGAGTTGAAAAAAACATAAAGCGAGTTGAAAAAATACAAACGTGTGAAAAGAATTGAGATAGTAAAAAAAGAAAAAGAAAAGTTAAAAAAGAGAAATTGAAACAAAACGACAGATTTTACAATCAGCCGACTTTGGACTCAATTTGCTTCATTTTTTGATAAATTATCGCGGCGGACTCATTCAAATCTTGAATCATTTTCTCAAGCTTTGCTTTTCTTTCGGTGAGGAAAGCTAAAGCTTCGTCAACATCTTTTTCGATATTTGCGCCGGAACCGACATTGACGATTACTTTTGAAAAGTCTCGAATTTCAGCGTGAACAAAACAGCCGGAGCCGACAGGAATAATAGATTCATAAGTGCCTGCGGTTGCCGCTTCCTTAAGAGCCGAAATCGTTCGAAGAGAACTGTCGCAGCCGGCTAATGTATTTTGGGCCATAGCCGTTTGCTCTTGAAGTGCCGCAGCGCTTCTTTGATACTCCTGATATTCGGCAAGCAGTTGCCGAGCTTCTTGTTCACTGACTGCCATAATCAGACCTCTGAAATAGATTCAATGAGGATGCTGCGTCTTTTGGACCCGTGCTTGCTGCCGATAATCGAATAAACTTTTTCACGAGCATTCTTTTCATTTTCGCTTTCGATTGTTTTGGTAAATTTTTCCCAAAAGAATCCGGATTTAAATTTTCCTGTAATTACAAAGTTTGCCATATGTCTTCACCTTTTAATTTTAATTTTGCCGTTGATTAAATCATTCAAAACCTAAAGCTGTCGAAATTCTTCCGAGTTCATAGCCGCTGGTTTCCGTGCCGGCCAGATAGCCTTTTGTGTTGGCCAAAATTCCAGAACCGACCATGCGGGACCCGAAATTGACGCTGCCGACCATCGGCTCAAAACCGAACAGTTTCTCTAAAAGCGCCGTCTCATCTTCCGTAACGCCCGGACTAACCAAAAGGCCGTTATCCGTAACGCATCCTGCCATACCGACCGTTTTAATTCCGGCAATCGTTCCTTTCATCACATCGATTTTTAACGTCTCGGCGATGAATTTGACAATATTGTCGGGCACTTCGGGATGAACCAAACCGGCCGTATTGTTGGCAAGCAAAATGTTGCCGACTGCGTTTAATTTTCCCGGAAGGGTACGAACAGGTTTTCCGACCAGTTTTTCAAGAGCGGTTGTTTTTGAATTTTCCGGAACTAAAAATCCGTTGGAATTGCCGCGGCAGAGAGAGCCGACCAAAATGCTGTCATTGACAAAACATTGGTAAACGGAAACATTCAGCCTTTTTTCAAGCTGAGAGATAACCTCCGGTCGCGTTCCTTTCGGAACCAAACAGACTTCTTCGGTACATGTGGAAAAAACTCCGAGAACGGAGGTATCCATAATTGTTATTGTTTGCATAATCTTCTTTTTCTCATTGATTTTTCAATGAAACGATTAAACAAAATCAACCAACATCAATCAACAAAAATCAAGAGGAGCCGATCAAAAGACCGGCAACTCTTGACTTTAATTAATCAACAGCATTGCGGCGGCAGAATCAAGCTGCAAGTTCAGCCTGAACCTCGCCGTCTGCGTATTTTGCCGCTCTGACGCGAATGAAGGACGGCGGTTTTTCACAGCCTCTTTCCCAAACGCGCTCATTGATTGATTTGTCGAGTTTAATCATTTCAGCATCTGCTTTCATATGTCTTTCAAGATAGGCTCTGATGATGGACATCGCCTTGTTGGCGCGTTTCCATCTGGGAGCGACCTTAACGCCGCGGAGCGGGATTGTGTAAATTTGTTCTTTAACAATGTCTTCTGCCATTTTAAATCACCTGATTATTAATACTTCAAGCATCCCGCTTACTTCAAGCGCATGCTGGATCTTCTCCAGTGGCGTCTCTTGGGGTGCGATGTAACGTTTCTTTTGGTTTTGATGATGACCCAGACAGGGACACGTGCGTTCTGAACGTGAGCCTTTGCGAGTCTCTTCTTTTGTCCTTTTAAATTTTTACTCATTTCAAACACCTGATTTGTGATTATTTGTAAATTGTGAACTGAAATTTGTGAACTGAAATTTTTCCCTAAATTCAAACATGGTCAGCTGTTCCTAATTCTTGAAATCACACGCGATTGTTTATGCGACTGTGGAAAATGCTTATGCGTTTCTTCTTCGCCGATTTCGCGGTACAAATATTCGCGGAGTTCGGCTTCATAATCGCATTTCAAAATAACGGCACTTTCTTCCTCTGTGATTATAAGATTGGATTCAAGCATTTTGTTAATCGTGTACCGTCCAAAACCCATCAGCGGACTGCAATAGAGAACTTTTGTTCTGTCTTCAAAGCTTTGAATTTCAGAACGTTCCAAATGCGGAACGCGGTCATCTCGTCGAAGGCCGTCGGCAATCAATTCAACCTCTTCATCTTTTGCCATTAGTTCAAGAACTTGGCGATGAATATAATTGATGGCACCGTTCGGGAAACCGTCTTTTTGAACGATTTCAGCGGCATTCTTTAAAATTTCCATATCGGGTGTAATAACTTTATGCGAAAAACCCAATTCTTTAGAAATCTCTTTTGCGACTTCGCCTGTCGGCAGAATGCCGAAATTGCAGGTCACCAATTGGATTTCAAAGTACGGTTCAAGAAGAAGAGCCGATAGCGAACTATCTTTTCCGCCGCTGAACAAAACATGAGCTTTCACGAGTTAACACTTCAACTGATTTGATTTTTTAGATATTAAGAAACAAACTTTACATCCGTTTGATGGAGGTTTCCCTTTTGGGCGGCTGAATTTGCGCAAGCAGCTGCTTTAACTGTTCATCGTCAATCATATTTTGAAGACGGCCGCTTTGGGCAAGAGAGAACAATTGCATTTCAAGCTGTTCAACCAAGGTCGGACGAGACATGCGAAGCGTTGTTAAGCGTTCGCGGGCCTCCGGTGTCAAAATTTTTCGAAGAAGCTCCTGTTTTCGGGCTTCCATTTCTGATTTTGCCTGTTCCTGCTGATAAGCGGCTTCCGGATTCATTTGCGCCTGTGATTGCTGCTCTTGCATTTGAGCAAGTCTCTTGCGACGTATTTCTTCAAGCTCATTGTCCATATCAAAACATCTCCTCTGACTCTTTCGAGTTTGAATTTTCAGATTTCACAACTGTTGAATTAATAATTCTTAAGTCCGGGGTACTTCTCAAGAAGTTCGCCTTTCAATTCATGCGCGGTATTATCAAGCAAAGATCTGCCGGGGCCTGCAACGGTTCTGCCGGTTTTGGCGGTCTGAACGTATCCTGCGGCTTCAAGCTGCTGAACGGCTTTTCTGATGATTGAGCCGCTGCCCTTTGCCTTTTTATAGGGCTGGGATCCACGGTCCTGCTTTCCGCCGTAAACGGAGCAGAGTCTCTCAACACCGATCGGGCCATCTATATAGATGGTTCTGAGAACGGCTGCGCATCTGACATACCACCAGTCTTCTTGCACGGGCGGGAATTCTTTATGAATGCCGGTCTTGACAAATTCGGCCCATTCGGGCGGATTGATTTTGTCGTTTTCTTTAAATTTCTCCGCAACTCTCGTAATGAGATCAATTGCGGGAACATCGTATGCTGTTGTCATTATATCTCCTTATTTAAATTGATAATCTCGTTGTACCCTGTTTTTCCGGGTACCAAATCCGTCAAAACGGCAAGGTCCGCCATCGATAAGAATCATAAAAAAAGAACGTGCTCAGCAGATATCCGCCACACAGCATTTCTGCATGCGGAAAATATGTAAACGCCCCGCTCTTTTTTTGTCTTAATCGATAACAATCGGACAAAAACATTTTGATGGGTTCGTTCGGATTATATAACATTCAATGCGACGCTGGCTGAAGCATTCAATGGTTTTTTGAATTTTATTCCAAGCTCCCAAGTGGCCGAAACTGGAGGCTTGAATAATAAGGACTCAAATGAACCTATCAACCGAATAATCATATAAAAAGATTTTGCAAAAAAGAGAAAGAGAAAAAGAAAAAGAAAGGCAAAAAAAAGAGAAAAAAAAGAGAAAAGAAAACGAAAAGAAGGTGAAAAAAAAGGAAAAGAAGGTGAAAGAAAGAGAAAAAAGGAAAAGTTTTTGTTTATTGAATAAGCGAATTGCAGCGCATCAATTTTTCATGATCGATTTCCATTTTGATAATTTGATCCCGATCAGGTCCGACGGAAACATAACTAATCGGAACGCGAACAATCTTTTCAATTGATGCGATATAATCTTTGGCGTTCTGCGGCAGGTCATCGTATTTTGTGACATCGTCCAGCGGCTCGTCCCAGCTTTCATATTCCCCGTAAACCGGAACGCAGCGTTCCAATTCTTCTGAAAGGGACGGCGGATAATCGATGCGCTCGCCGTTCAAATCATAAGCGACGCACACTTTGATTGAATCAAGTCCGGTCAAAACATCTAATTTCGTCAGAACCAATTCAGTGTAACCGTTCAAATAAACGGACTTTTTCAAAAACGGAAGATCAAGCCAGCCGCATCTTCTGCGCCTGCCGGTTGTTGTGCCGTACTCGCGACCGACTTCAACCATATGATTTCCGGCGCCGTCTGTTAATTCAGTCGGAAGCGGACCGTCGCCGACGCGGGTGATGTAAGCTTTAACCAGACCAATCGTATTTGTCACCTGAGACGGACCGACGCCGAGTCCGGCACAAGCGGAACCGGCAACCGTTGAAGATGATGTAACGTACCTTTGTGTTCCGTGAATAACATCTAAAAGAGTACCCTGCGCACCCTCGGCCAAAACCTTTTTGCCGGCGCGGAGGGAACTGTTGATTTCGTAAGAAACATCAACGGCATATTCTTTTAATTTATTGCCGATTTGAAGCAGTTCCTTCGCTTCTTTATCGGGGAAAAGATCATAAGGATTGCCGCCGAGTTTGGAAATCATTTCTTTCTTCGTCGGCAGAATCTCATTTAATTTGCCGTAAAAAATATCTTCGTCAAACAAATCGCACAAGCGGATTTCGTTTCGGAGCGCGCGGTCGGAATAAGCGTAAGCGATTCCTTTTTTTGTGGTTCCGATTCGATTTTTGCGCGACGACTCGGTCAGCGCATCCAAAGCGATATGGTAAGGCATAATGATACTGGCTTTGAAATCAATGCCGAGATTTTCGGAACTGACCGGAATGCCTCTGCTTTTAAGTACATCAATTTCTTCCATCAGCGAGAATGGATTTAAAACAACGCCGGGGCCGATCAAAGAAGATGTTCCGACTAAAATTCCGGAGGGAATTTGATGAAGCTTATAAACTTCGCCGCCGACAACCACCGTGTGACCGGCGTTGTCCCCCCCTTGAAAACGCACAACAATATCGTATTCTTCAGCCAAAAGGTCGACAATTTTTCCTTTGCCCTCGTCTCCAAACTGGGCACCCGTAATTACAGTAAACATATGAGGATGGAAATAATTTTGTGGATAATAAATCTTTCCGATTCGCTGAAATCAAAAAAATAAGAAATGACAAATGATATTAAATGAAAAGTAATAAAAATAAATAATAAAAATGGAAAAAAAGAACCAACAAACCCAACTGATCCAATAATCGATTTTATGCGATAAAAATGAAAAAGCGAATGCTTATTTATTTTTTCCGAGCGGTTCAACATTTCCGGAAATGTCATGAACAATCTGATCTTTTTCAACATCCAAAATAATCATTCCCGTTTTAAGTGTTTCTGATTCTTCATCCGTTAATTTTCGAGAAACGGCATTCGAAGATAGAATGGCGCTGTTTCCCAGAGGATCTTTGATTTGAAGCGTCATTTGGATGGTTGCCGTTTTCGGGTTTTCAATAATTTCATCGATCTGCCGGAGAAGTTCATTTCCGCGGGCAACTTTTTCGGGGTCGCCTTCCGACCAGCGAGTTGCGCTTTCGACAACCGATTTAATCCTTTGAATCACGCCTTCGGCGTTTGTGACATAAGATTCCGAAATCGGGCCGGGCTCAACCATAATGCCGAGTTCTTCGATTAAAATCGTTCCCGAGGAAGAGCGGATGACGCGCGCATCTAAATCCGAGAGCGTTCGAATCGGCAGACTGTAACACACCGGATCTTTGCCGGCCAAAATTAAAGTATCCGCGAATCTAAAAGAACAACTGCAAACAGCTGTTGTATACATGATGTCGCCGAAATAAGGAATCGTATCTTTCTGCCATTGAATTATCAGGTCTGCTTGACAGAGCGGACAAACCGTTTTTGTTTCAAAATTGTCTATCAAAGTTTCACCAAAAAGCCAAATCAAAATTACGGAATAAATAATTAATCAATAGTCGGAAAAAAACAAATTAAAATCAGATAAATAAGAAGCATCGAGAAAAAAAAGGAAAAGAGGAAGCGGATTAATAGTTTCCGCCGATTTTCTTTCTGTCCACTTTAATTCCCGTCGGGGTGACGAGGATATTGTTGTCTTTCATGCCGACGATATCGCCGTGAACATCAAGAACAACATCTTTAAGTTCGTTGAAAAGGTGGTTGCGGAGACGTTCGTCCTGTTTGATGTTGGAAATGTCAACAATCAGAATGTTGCCGTCGTAAATTTCTTTTTTCAAAGTTGTAATCTGGTCAAAATGCGTAAAAATAGCAATCTTGACATAAGTTTCCGCCGGCTCGTCGGTATTGCCGTCAATGTCCTTTTCAAATTTATCAAGGTCAATATATGCTGAATAATCGTCGTTCTGTTTTGGCTCAGAGCCGCCAATGATTTTTTTCAAAAAACTCACTTGAAACACCTTTGTACTTTCTATTGAATGTGAAATGTGTGCAAACGAAAAAAATACTTAGAAATATGATTCAAGATATTTTTTCCGAAAGATAAAAGCTAATTACAGATATGGTTTGGGTAAATAATAATTAACCAATTAATGATATAGATATTTATAAACTTGTATATAAAAACTGTGAAGGGTTCGGCAATTTTTCAATACCAAACGGCAAAAACAGACAGATTTTAAAAAATTGAAAAAATGCCGTCGAAAATATTGAAAAGGGATGGAAAGACCTGAAAAATCAAATTTCAAGTCCCCAAAGCGCATCGCCGACATATGATAAAGATTTGACGGCTTTTCCGGAATCGGCAGAAACCATTTCATCTCCGGAAATTAAAGCTCGGCCGATGGCCAGCGGTTTTTGATGCGCTTCTTCAACAATGACAACCAAATCTCCTTTTTGAATAGCGTTATCTGCCGTCGTAATTCCCGGGCTCATCACGTCGGCGCCGTTGACGACGAACTTAACGGCACCCGAATCAACCGTGACGGTTCTGTTCGGCGGCAGCTGCTCTAAAGCCCCGCGAACGGTCGTAAAAAGCTGGCCGTCATATTCAATAAACATTTGTTTGCCGTCGGCGAAAATAACTTTGTATTCATCGGTCGTGATGACTTCAAATTTAGAATTTGAAAAAGCGGCAATCGCATCGCCATAAATTTCCCGAAGGGATTCAATCATTTTATTTTTATCATTTTTTCTGAGACTGACTCTTGACTTAATTTTCAATAAATCACCTGAATGAAACATAATAAGAACAAATCAAATAAAAAGATAGTGAAAAAACAAAACAGAAATGAAAAATAAAACACAAAATACGAAAATAAAGCAGAAAGACAAAAAACGAAAATAAAACAGAAACAGGAAGACAAGAACGAAAATAGAACAGAAACAGAAAGACAAAAAATAAAAATAAAAACAGGAAAAGAAGAACTTCTTTCCTGCTGATTTTTAGTTTAGAACAAACCGCCGAGCAATCCGCCGCTGACGAAGAGCGTTGCGAAAAGAATGGCGACCATGTTCACGACTTTGATTAAAGCGTTTAAGCCGGGACCGGAAGTGTCTTTTGCGGGGTCGCCGACGGTGTCGCCGACAACGGCCGCTTTGTGGGCGTCGGAGCCTTTGCCGCCGTAAAGACCGGATTCAATGAGTTTTTTCGCATTGTCCCAAGCGCCACCGGCGTTGTTTAAGGTCATGGCAAGCATTAAACCGACAACGATAATACCGATCAGAAGACCGGCCAATGCTTCGGCACCGAAAATGAGACCGACCAAAATCGGAACAATGATTGAAAGCGCACCCGGAACAACCATTTCGCGAAGAGCGGCGGAGGTGACGATGTCAACACACTTGCCGTATTCGGGTTTTGCGGTTCCGTCCATAATTCCCGGAATTTCACGGAACTGGCGACGGACTTCGTCCACGATTTTCATAGCGGCTTTGCTGACCGCGCGCATGGTGACGGACGAGAAAATGAACGGCATGAGACCGCCGATTAAAAGACCGACTAAAACGAGCGGATTGTCAATGGAAAGCGAGCCTGTGCCTAAATCGACTTTTAATTTGTAGTCGGCAAAAAGCGCCAAAGCGCCGAGCGCGGCAGAGCCGATGGCATATCCTTTTGTGACAGCTTTTGTGGTGTTTCCGACAGCATCGAGTTCGTCTGTCACTTCTCTGACAGATTCGGGCTGGTTGGACATTTCAGCAATACCGCCAGCGTTGTCCGTAATCGGGCCGTAGCAGTCCAAAGCGACAATCATACCGGTTGTGGAAAGCATGGCAACGGCTGCGGTTGCAATGCCGTAAAGACCGAGCGTCGAGTCGTTAAGACCGCCGACAACGATAAATGAAACCAGAATGCCTGCAACGATTGTGAGAACCGGGAAGGCCGTACTTTCAAAACCGAAAGAGAGACCGGAAATAACGTTTGTGCCGGCGCCTGTTTTGGAAGCGGCTGCAATTTCTTTGACCGGGCGGTATTTCGTCGACGTATAGTATTCGGTAATGGCAACCATCAAAACAGTGATAACCATACCGACAAGAGCCGCAATGTAGAAAGTGAAGGCAATGTCGAGAAGGTAAGTGATGAAGAAGAAAACGACCGCACTGATAAGAGTAGCTGCCGCAACGCCTTTGTAAAGCGCATTCATAATCTTCTTTGATTTTCCGAGACGGACGAAGAATAAAGAAAGGATGGTAATGAAAATGGCTGCCGCGCCGAGCATCAGCGGGTAGAGAATGGCGTTCGGAATCTGCGTGAGCACAAGTGATCCGAGAAGCATGGCCGCAAGCAATGTGACCGCATATGTTTCAAACAAGTCCGCGCCCATACCGGCACAGTCACCGACATTGTCACCGACATTGTCGGCAATAACGGCCGGATTTCTCGGGTCGTCTTCGGGGATTCCCGCTTCGACTTTACCGACAATGTCCGCACCGACATCGGCCGCTTTTGTATAGATGCCGCCGCCGACTCTGGCAAACAAACTGATTAAACTGGCACCGAAACCGAATCCGATAACCAAATCAACATCACCGTAAATGATATAGAAAACGCTGACACCGATAATTGAAAGACCGACAACGGCCAAACCCGTCACAGCACCGCCGCGGAAAGCGACGTTTAAAGCGTGTTCAAGACTTTTTTTGGCAGCGGCTGCGGTTCGAACATTGGCGCGAACAGAAACGTTCATGCCGATGTAGCCGGCGGCTGCGGAAGAAAGCGCACCGAAAATGAAACCGACAGCCACTTTAATGCTGTACATGTCATCTTTCGGCAAAAGCGCGACAAT
>JGI994J12354_10004620_pt1 | contig 12271 bp, 13 predicted proteins | sample IntmicLarv3ML3BL_FD_12354 | JGI IMG/M metagenome (IMG submission 12354) | reverse complement strand
GGCTTCCTTGCTGGAGGCGGCTATTGCCGCCTGTACATCTGCGTCGGTGATGGCAAAGACCTGCGTGGAGGCGAGCATCACGCAGGATGTTGTGGTAATCAAAGCAAATAGAATCTTGTGTAACTTATTTCGCATGATGTCCTCCTTATAAGGATAGTGGATTGGCAAGGAAATTGCCGACCATATTTGTAAACAAGCGCAAGCACCAGGCGTTCATCATCAGAAGAAATATCTGACCGCCCAACATCCTGCACCATGATTTGAAAATGTTCCCCGTGCTTTGCGACGCGCCCATGGCGAATGCAATCGGCGCTGTAAACACAAGAACGCCGAGCAATATATATCGCTCGGCGGCCTCAAAGAGCAGTTTGATGTAGTTCCATGCAAGCACGAGAATCAGGATCAATGCGATGAGCGCAACAGCGCCATTCGCACAAACTCCTAATATAACCAGTAGCACTGAGTTGAAATCCGCAAAAGCGATTGGAGGCATGGCGGCCGTCATAATCCAGTTGTAAGGTGTGCCGCCGATACCGAGGACGATTTCCACGATTTGATATGAGAAAATCGTAAGGAAAATGAATACCGCGCTGCGTATGCTGAGTTTTACAGGGTCTTCAGCCTCCACCCCGGCAATGAGTCCAAAGTTTCGGAATAACTGCCAAACCCAGTTCAAGAGTATCATTCCAATCGCAAGTCCAAGAAATATTGTGTACATGGTGGATGCGACAGGGAAGTAGCGCAGGAAGATGCTCATGTCGCAACCGAGCGCGCCGAGGACTGAGGTGGTTACCATGTCCAGCGCGTGCATGACCTGCTCTGCGATCCAGCCAACAATGCCGTCCAGTATACCCATCAGAACACCTCCTTTGCGATGGGCATAACTTTACGGTGTGTAGCGTCCGCCTTGGAAGATTTGGTTCAAGTAGGTCATAATGAAACCTAAACCGTTAAGGATCGCCCAGGTTATGGCGATGCGCTTAATCCATGCGCGGGATTCATCGACAGTGCGGCCGTTTTTGGAAAAATTCATCAGGAGCAATGCGACAGCAACGGTTACGACAGCGGCGATGGTCGAGATGCCGAGGACTTTGTTGTACACGTCCTTCATGATCTCGTTTGCTTTTGTCCACATATCGGATGCCGCGACTGGCATGATGGAGAAAAGCATGATGGTGCAGACAATAACCGTGAAGACGAATAGCTTATCAAAGTTCCGCTTGTGAAATGTCTTGGCATCCACTAAGCGGGTTGTTTCTTCCGTCTGGTTCAAATGGTAACCTCCTTTATATGGTAGATTCATTTTGATGCTGATGAGTTGTTACGAATCGTTGAACATGGCTTCTCCTCCTTCCATGCAAAAAACGCCTCCGTGGGGGAACGGAAGCGTTTTTATCTTGCGTTGTATATAGTTTTGAACAATACCATTGTATCATGGATGGATTGCCGTGTGAACAGCATAGTTCCGCCAATATTTCTTTTTTTCGCCAAATATGTGCCATTTTTATGACAAGGTTCATTTCAGTTAAAAACGTCGTTAACCGGTTTTAAGTACGGAAAGGTACGAATCTACCAATAGCGAGCTTATTAAATCGGTGGGGCATATCACTCCATTCGTCTTACACGCCCATTGGCCATCAAGGTTTTGTCACTGCTCACCACTACAGGCGCAGCCGGAACAACCATTTCCAATCCTTTTGCTATCGCTGTGTTATAATCATCTGCATCGGCTATAATAACTCTGGTCTTTATAGAAAAGTATTCTGTTCCAAGTGCGCCTTGTCTGCTTTGAACAGCCCAAATGTAATGATGCATGCCTTCTGTAATGACGGCTTCATTCGGAACAATAATGTCGTATATTTGTGTTCGCTTCTGTATGACGATTTTTACATACTGCCCACTCATCACACTATCTGTTTCAAAGACCAATTTAACATTCAGCCTTCCGTCAAAACTCAACGACATTTGCTCAACTGTTGCCGCGACTTTACCGATTCCGGTGATAAAAAGCGCGGCATCGTCACCTTGCTCAATAAAGCTGCCTTCCTCAACCGTACAGGAAAAATTTGCAGTGAATTGTTTGTTGTCAACACCCATACTCGCCACACAGTCGCCGGGATTGGTGAACGCCCCGTTTTCTGCATGGATTGCCGTCACAATGCCGTCACCAAGGCTCCGTAAAATGAAAGGAGTTTCGTTGGTATCATTCGCTCTGTAACGTGCAATTGGTTTGCCTTTTTGTACAGAATCCCCGACTTGCACCAATACCTCATCAATTTGCCCAGCTGTTTCCGCGAAAGATGAAAAGGTATCCGCGTATTCTATAAATCCATAGGCCTCAATTTCTTTAATAAGGCGTCCACTTTGCGGCAGTGTAACTGCTACCCTCGGGATCGACAGGTTGTAGATTGTTTTTGATGAAAACACAAGAATTATCATAAGCATAATATAGATAGATAACGCTGTTTTCAGTTTCTTCTTCGTCAACACGTTGCTTCCTCCCATCTATTTCAATGCCGATAGGTTTATGCCGCGTTCCAGATGCTCCCACCCGCACAGCAAAACCCATATCACAGGCAGCATATAAAATACCGATGCGGCAAAAACGAGACCTCTGTTTCCCTGCCCAATTCTGTACAGCATAACCGACAGTGGCTGCATGGATGCGTCTTGCAGGAACACCATGGGCTGCTCCACCATGCCCCATGCATCCGCAAAACTCAAAACAGCCAGTGCCGTTATGCCCGTCTTTGACAATGGTAAAGCGATATGGATGAACCGTCTGAAGTGTTTGGCGCCATCAATCTGCGCCGCTTCATAAACGTTGTATGGAACACTTCTCATACTCTGCCGCATGATGAAAACGGCAATAGGGCTGAACCCCCACGGCAAAATGACAGAGAGATGCGTGTTCAATATGCCTAAGTTGTCAGCTGTGATATAGTTGGAAACGAGCGTTGCTTGATACGGCAAAACCATTACGATGATATATGCGTAAAACAACGGTTCTTTGAACCGCGATTTCCATGCCGTGAATCCATAGGCCGCAAACGTACCAATCACAATCTGCAATAAAACAATCGGCAGTGTCAATTTGATTGCGTTCAAAAATAAATCAAGATATACAGGTGTTTTGAAAAACAAGGTGTTGTATTGGTCGAAAGTAATGTTTTCAGGAATCAGATTGTATTCCACATAATGAACTTGACCCTTGTTCTCATAATCGAATAAATCATATTCCGTACTGTAGTTGCGGTTAATCTCACCTTGTGACATCAATGAGTTGGTCGCAATCAACAGAAGAGGCGCGACATATAGTAACGAAAGGATGATTAGGAATACACTTGATGAGAACGAACGCAATTTATCGTTATTCATGGCCTACTCCCCCGTTTCGACTTTTTGATTTATAACGAAAAATACAATCATAAAAACAGTTATGATTAAAGCAATTACAAACGCCGCCGTAGTCAAGTTTTGATAATTCAGCCTTGTAAACTGGTTGTTCATATAGTGTTGGAGCATATATATCTTATCGTTCGGATAACTGCCCGCGAGCATATACAGTTCCCTGAAAATCTTGAACGAATTTATGAAAGACATGACAACCATGATGAACAGTGTGGGAAGGAAGTAAACCAACGTAATTTTGAAAAACATGCGTTTTCGCCCAAGTCCCTCTATGGCCGCCCACTCATAATACGCTTTGGGGATATTGGCGAGACCACTGAGCGCCAGCACAAGGTTAAACCCCATGGTTTTCCAAATAAAAACAGCAACAGCGATGTGAAAGGAATACTCCGTTTGAAGCCAGTCAGTGTTTTCGCCTAAAATTTGGCCGAACAAGCCATTCGACATAAATAGGCTCTGAAAGAAAAAAGCCACACCGGCCGAGGGGATCATCAGCGGTGACATAAAAATCGTTTTCAACCAGCCATTCTTACTATTGTTAAATAGAAAGCAAGCAAACCACAGTGGAATGATGATATTCAAAGGGATTGCTATGAGCATGAATTTGATTGTGTTCATCGCCGCCAATTGAAAGGAGTCATTGCTGAATAAGGCCGCAAAATTGGCGAACCCCACATACACTCCATTAGCATCCGACGTGGCATAACCCAGCGACGCGATAAACGGCATGATGAAGAATAGAGCCATGCCAATGAGGCTTGGAATGATAAACAAAAACGCGATTCGATTTTCTGACTTATTCATAGGCTACTCCTTTAGGTATGTATTCAATCGCGCTTGCAGGTTCTTTGCGGCTAGCGCAGCGTTTACCTCTCCGGCAAAGAATCGTGCCAATTCGTCATAAACGAAGCTGGTAAGCACAAAATCCGAATACTCGACCACATTAAGCTGTTCTGCCAGGGCATCAAAGAGAATCATGTTTTTTTCGAGATCAAAGGTACCGACATCAAATCCCAACTGTTTTGTTTCTGCAAACATGATAGCAGCTATATCCGCAGCCGCGGTTCGATTCACCGGGCAATACATGAGTTCAGGCGATGCTTGCATTTCGGCAGAGAGCAGGAATCGTATGAAGTCAACAGCGAGCTCTTTATTCTTGCTGTTGGCATTGATAGCAGGCAAAAATTCAATTGTCGAAAAAAGCCCTTTGCCATCTTCATTGCCGAGAAGGAACAGTTCTTGATAATCCTCCACCCAGCCCGTGCTGCTGACTGCATTATACATAATGAGCTGCAACATAAGTGACGATTCCCCTTGCGCGGATCCTCTTAGGTTGCCGGATATTGACTGAATGCTTTCTAACAAATTGATGAATCGTTCATTGTCAATATAGGCCTCCTTGGTACCTACATCAACATACCACTGGAAATCCAGCAAAAACCATCGAAAGGCCAGCGCAGTCGGAGACATGCTTGAACTGCTGCGGAAAAGCGGGGCGTCAGGGTTCTTTTGTACCATAGTTACCAACCAATCGCTTGTAAACCTGTCCGGAATTTCGATGTCGTTGTAAGCATCGCTGAATGTAAATACATCGAAGTTAAAGTTTAACGGTGTGACATATCTGGCGCCATTGTAAATAAACGCGTCAAGTATATTTTGATAATAATCCTCTTTCTCCCATTCGATTGCACCTTGCATGTCAAACAGCTTTCCTTTGTCAGCCAAATGCACCCATGCAAGCCTTCGAACGTCTATAATATCCTCGCCCAAGCCACTCATTAACGCTGTATTGATGTATTGCGAATAAATTTCCGTATCTGTCAGTTGCTGCCCTTCCTTGGTAGAATAAGCTTTAATCGTAATTGTGGTGCTTTCGTGTAAAGCCTCGTACCTCTGTGCCGCAAGTGTCAAATAAGGGCTTTCAAACAAAGTTGCAATTGTTAGTTCTCTGCCCGCTTGTGATTGAACGCGATTGCAACCGCACATCCCTGTAAACAGGGCCGTAACGCCCAGAATTGTTAGCAAAATTTTTTTCATAAAAACACCATCCTATGTTGTATTATTGATAGAAAAACCGAAGTGTCTGCGTGTCAGCATCCCATTCAACTGTGGCATGTATCGCCTCGGCCGGTGCCAACAGAGGTACATAAAAGCAACCATCAATCATCTGCGCCGGAACAGTTAACGGTATGACTGTATCGTTGCAGATAAACGAGGTCTCCCCTTCCACAATCGTTATGTTATAGTACGCATTATAAATGATGGCGTTGTTTTTGTAGCCGTCCTCGCTTGCTGAGGAAATAGAAATTTCCAGAAAGCCAGCAGGGTTGACCCCATCCGCATCTTTTAGTTGACCAAATGCATAAGCATAGTCGGCAACGAGAAAGTCATCATGCATAATCAAAGCCTGATAGTTTGCTTGATCACTAATAACTAAATCGATGATTGTACCATCTGGCAATCCTGTTTTCGTAGCTGTTGCGTTTGCAGGTTGTTTTGTTTGACCCGGATCAACCGCTCCCGTAACAGGCGTTGACAAATCACCGTCAGGCACCGGTGTCGGTATCTGTGTCTCATTTGGAGTCGGTGTTTCCTTCTGCGTTCGTGCTTCCGAGATGGTGTTAGTTGGTTCTGCTGTTTCCGTTGGCACCATAATAGGTGTTTGTGATACCGGCATTGAGGAGGTAAGATCTCCGGGTGATTGAGCTCCGTGGTTTGTTGGCAAAGCATTTGAGCAGGCTGCAGCGCTCAATATTATACAATTGGCCATAATAAGTGCAACTGTCTTCTTCATTTTTATCCCTCCGTGTTTTTCTTAACCTTAGCATAATTGAGCACACCAATGACGAATTTGGCCTGAATACACACTGGTATGTCATGAACGTATGCAAGTGTTACGTCTACGACATATATGTTTACGTTTCGGCCAAATTATAGTAAATTCTTTGCGTCTGTGCTATACTGATAGTGGAGGGATAATTATGCTAGGAATAATAGTTTGTGATGACGACCGTTTTATGCTGGATACGTCGGTCAAGATGGTGAAAAAATATATTGCAGAAAATCGGATTCCTGTCAACGTGGTTTGCGCGACGACCGACTATAACGAAGCCTTATGTTTTGTCGAAAAGAACACAGGTTCTTATTTGTATTTCCTTGACATTGATTTTGGCGCGTCAAAGTTGAATGGTATTGATATAGCAAGGCATATCAAGAAAAGAGAGCCTCTTTCCAAAATTGTGTTTGTTACCAGCCACATTGACATGGGTATGTCTGTGTTGAAAAGTGGTGTTGAGGCATTTGGTTTTATTGAGAAAACAGAAGATGAAAACAATTTGTTTGTAAGTTATAAGAAATATATCGGGCTTGCGCGGGAAACAACAAGCGCTGGTAGTCAAGAGACAAATATAGGGGGCTGCGTTAAGGTTCTCGTTGGCATAGATGAATATGTCTCTTTGCCATTTTCACAAATCCTGTATGTAGAGGCCGATAAAAGTGCATCTCATTTTGTGTGTTATCATACAGTTGACGGATCATCCGTTTCGGTTCGGGACACAATAGAAAATGTTTTAGGAACATTGGGTGCCGATTTTATGAAAAGCCACCGCTCTGTAGTTATAAATAAAAGCTACGTGGTTAGTGTCTCGAATGGCATGGTTGTATTTGCCGGAGGCGAAACAACGGCTTGCTCCTTTCGCTTACGTAACGATATTAAGAAGAAATGCGGGGTGAGATAGAGATGAATATTGTGTGTAAACATAACATTGGGTTGAGGGCATTCGGTGTGTCGCTCAGCGCTGCTGCAATATGGAATACAGACAGCACAATTTCATCCACAGATAGCTTTTTATATGATATTATGTTTTTTAAAGTTTTGCTTATCCTTGTGGTGTTTGCCATCGTGTTTATCATAAATCGAATTGGTAACAAGGTACATAGCAAGATATATCATGGGTTCGCCATCATCTTCTTGTTAAGTGTCATCTGCGCGGTTTCGATTCGATGGACAATCTCCGGCAGCATCCAAATAGCCTATCTCTCACTCGCCTTCATTATGACTGCCACTATATTCATCTTGAGATTTATACGATTTTCGCTGCCGGACTATATCGCAATGTTTTCATGTTTTTATTTTGTTGCCAGATTTGTCGGGTTTACTCCTGACTATTTCGGAACTGCACTTCCGATTTTATATGTTTTCCTCGTTCTTCTAACCATCAGCAAATTTCGGTTGAAGCGTTTGAACGGAAATCTGTTTTATATATGGTTTGCAGCTATATTCACCGCTACGACAGGGTACTTGTACAATGCTGTCAATTTTAAGTATATATATATTCTTGGGCTCTTGCTTGATTCCGATGTAAAAAAACTCGCTGTATGGGGTGGCTCAACACTGGCATTGATTGCCATCGGTATAGCTCTAAACTATATTCTCAAACACCTGTTGCAGTATCACTTCGACAACATCAGTCGAATGGGGAAAGCCTTTCCTAAAATCGAGCGGTTCTTTATCTACAGTTCTTTTATGATTCTAGTATTGATGTCATCAGTTTACTTTGTATCTCGGATGATTTATGGTTACGACAGCGCATTGCTTGATATTTTTAATATCTTTACTTTGATTGCTTTGGCCATGCAGTTATCATTCCTTGTGATAATTTATCGCATAACCTGGCTAAAAAACAACCTAAACGATAAGATGCTCGAAAACGAAAGGCTTGCATTCTATACCTCCGGCCTTGAGAGAAATATGGATAATATAAAGCACATTAAGCATGATCTAAAGAATGTATTCCTTACGATGGGACGTTTCGTAGAACAAAGCGATAATGTGGAAATGCAAAACTATTATCATGAAATGATATGCCCATTCGCCAATGAAGAAATCGTAAAAAACGATTTGTATGGCAAGCTTATGACAATAGACAATGAGCAATTGCGCGCTTTTTTATATTATAAGTTATCACAAGCGGCAAAGCTTGGTATTTTGCTTGAACTAGATATATCGACCGGTTATTCATCTGCGCAGACTAAGATGGAGTTTACTGATTTGGTTCGAGTTTTAGGTATATTACTGGATAACGCAATAGAGGAATGTACGGAAGTGAATCACGGAACTGTGTATGTTGCCATCGCGCAAAACAATGAACTTGTAGCCTATAAAGTGAAGAACACCGTAACTCAACAACGTCGGAAAAATGGTGTGAAACCGCATGTTTCAACTAAGGGCGATGGGCGTGGCACTGGGCTTTGGATCGTGCGAAGCATTGTTGATAAATATGATTTCATTGCGCTTAATTCATATTTTGACGACGATGGATTCATTCAAAATTTGATGGTTTATCGCCCGGACCACAAAGAAATTTTGACTCAATAAAAATGGTTTCGCATTGCAAAACTGCGCTCGTGGCATAGAGTTAAATATGCCATGAGCGCATGACTAAAAGTGGACTCTGTTCAACTAAGGCTTGGTTTGCGTTGATATTTGTGTTTCGTATTTTTTCGCTTGCAAAATGTACATATGATGATATTTCCCACCCTGTTTCATAAGATCGTCATGTGAACCACATTCAATCAATCTACTATCATCAAGCACAATAATTTTGTCCGCTTTTGATACATTCGACAGCCGATGAGAAATAAGTATGTATGATTTGTCTGTGCATAGTTCATGAAGTTTGCCGAACAGTTCATCCTCGGATTCTGCATCTAGCGCTGATGAGGGCTCATCAAATGTGTATATTGCCGCTTTGTGGAAAAAGGCGCGTGCTAACGCGATCTTTTGCCACTGACCACCAGAAAGTTCCTCACCATCATCATATTGACGTGTCAAGTATGTATTTGTTTTGTTTGGATATCTATCTATAAACGCTTTGGCGCCGCTTTGGGCTAACGCATTTTCGATAAGTTTATCTTCACAAATGAGTTGATAATCGGAAAGAGCGATTGACTCTTTGGCTGTAAAGGCATAGTTACAGTGATCCTGAAACATACAACTAAAAACGCTTCGCAGGTTCGATATACAATATTCTTTAATGTCAATACCATTTATTAAAATACTCCCCTCGGTTGGCTCATAATAACGTAGGGGAAGTTTTACGATCGTAGACTTACCGCTGCCATTAACGCCGACCAAGGCGATCTTTTCAAGAGGATTCATTACAAAATTTATATTTTGCAAGACAAATTGCAAACTCTTGTCATATTTGAATGAAACGTTTCGAAACTCAATTGTCAAATCAATCCCTTCGAGTTTCTTCACTCCACAATGAGGAACTACATTTTCCCAATCCATGAAATTAAGATAATTAACAATTTTAGCGTTCGAGTCTAGTATCCGGCAATAAATATTTACGGTTATATACATGCTTCCTAAAACTTGTCCAATAATGCCTTGATAGTAGACATAAGTGCTTATGTCGTTCGTTCCGCTTAGCACACTAAAGATGTAAGTGGGATGGTTCGCATGCCGCTTGCCGTTTTCGGCCCCTTGGTAATGGTCACGCCGCCTTGCCCCGGTACTTGTATATGGCTTCGAGAACGCCGGACGTGTAGTTCTGCCTTGTCGAGGTCTATATCTTCCCACTTCAACGCGATAAGCTCCCCCGCGCGCAGTCCTGTATACAAGTCAAGCAATAACGCGAAAGCCAGGTGGTTGCGATGGTTCATCAAAGCGGTTTCTAACTTTCGCTGGTCGTCAATCGTAAGTATCTGTACTTCATTCTTCTGCACCCTCGGAAGTTTCACGCTTGTAACGGGGTTGCGCGCAACATAGCCCAAATCGGCGGCCTTGCACATTGCCATAGAAAGAACGGACTTTAAATGCTGTAGGGTTCTGGGGCCCATTGGTTTGCCACTGGGGGCGTATTCGCCGGAGGTGTTGCCGTTCACAGATTCCAGTTTGCCGCCCTCGGCCATGTCGTTTATAAAGCGTTGCAGCATGTCCGGGCGCAAGTCTTTCAACATGACATTGGCAAAGCGCGGTACAATGCGCATATGGACGGAACGGTGGTAATTGGCATAGGTAGCGGGCTGGATATGTGGTTTTGCGTATACCGCCAGCCATTCCACAAACCACTTTGCAACGGTCAGCCGCGCGCCGTCAACGTTTATCCCCGCGTCGGCCTCACGGATGCCGCCTTTCAGCTTCTCTTTAACAACCCGTTGCGTCTTGCCGTAAACATACCGACGCTTGCCGATAGCGTCCGTATACTCGGCGCACCAAAGGCCGTCTTTGCGCTTGTACATCGTGCCCTCGCCGTCTGCTCTCTTTGCCATGTAAATTTCCCCTTTACGGATTTGGTGGATTGTGGCTTACGCTGTAATTAACTCGCAAGTCACCAGCAACGGGTTTATCTTGATTATGCTATCCGTCAGATGGTACAGCTCGTTACCATCATCGTCAGAGCCAATACATTTTACCTTTGTACCACGATGCCCCCACAAACCTTTTATAACGGCCGGGTTTATTTGGCTTGCGTACTCGATTCCCCTGTTGCTGCCGTCGATTAAGCCGAAAGTGATTTTATACATTGTCGTTACCTCCTTGCGTTTACGGTTGGATTGTGGTATTGTGTAGGTAATAAAGCGGGATAGGAACACGAGGTTTAATCTCGTATTATTATGATACGCGAGATTACGTCTCGTGTCAATAGGTGTTCAATAAATATTTTTGGTGGTGTAATATGCCAATATCAACCGATAGATTAAAGCAACTACGCAAGAATAGCAAGCTAAAGCAATCCGACATAGCCGGGATGCTGGGCATAACTACGCGCCATTACCAAGATTGCGAGTACGGAAAAATAGACCTTCCGTCATCAAAACTCATCACCCTCGCCGACTACTTCAACGTCTCCCTAGACTACCTAGTAGGCCGTTCGGACGACCCCACACGGCGCTAGAAGGGCAACAAAAAAACGCCCATCGGCGACGTTGACAATCAGCGTTCATCATGCTACAATGAAAATACAAGAGGGAAGCGTGTCACCGCTCCCCTCGAGGGCATAAACCGCGTAAAGGCGGCTAGGCTCGCGGATAGGAAATGACCCGTTAACCTTTTGCAGAGGGCGGGTTATTTTTTATTGCTTTGGTTAATTATCAAAATGACTAACGTCGCGAATGCAAAGAGAAGCATTAACACTTCGTATGTAATCGTCATTTGGCCTCACCTCCTTTGCAGGAAGCTAAGCCTAACCGCCCATATGCAATTTATACCAAAACCATCATATCATAGCCACACGCCCAGGTCAAGCTTCAATGAAGCCCCCGGCCAGTCGTGAGAACAGCGCAAGGGGCGTGCATTTATTGTATGCGTCAGCCCTAACTATTCCTTAGTGCTGCCTCCCTTCTCAACTTCTCCAACACTGTCGCCTCGGTCGCGCTGGTACCCGTCTGCCTAAATCGGGAATAGCCCGTGCCGCGTATGCCGTACACATCATAATGGAAATCCCGCAGCGGCTTCTTTCGGCGCAGATTCCGCATAGCCTGGACGTGCTGCGCAACCANNGCGCCATACGTACAGCCCTGCTCCTCGGCCAGTTCATTTCGCGTGCGGCCATGGAAGAACAAGCCGTTGACTATTGCATCCTGTGGACTTGGAAGCGTCTCTATTGCCTGGTCAAGTGCCTTGCGGAGCTGACGCGTATATATGGCATTCTCGACGGCTCGGAACGATTCCTCCGCGTCCCGGTCGGGTATCATGTCCACAAGGGTAAGGCCGTCGGCTATGGGCGTTTCAAGGGGTGTAGGGGGCGGCGTTTTACCGCCCCGCCCACGCAGCCCCATTACCTCCCGGAACGCGTTCTTGCAATGGTTGAACAAATACGTCGTAAACTGGTACGGACTGCCCTCCGGGTAC
>JGI994J12354_10004619_pt1 | contig 12272 bp, 13 predicted proteins | sample IntmicLarv3ML3BL_FD_12354 | JGI IMG/M metagenome (IMG submission 12354) | reverse complement strand
CCTATCAATCGTTCCAAATGGGGGGCAAGCTTCAGGCTCTTCTTGAAAACCCGGAGAGTGACCCCGCCAGCATTGAGAGACATATGGAAAAGATGCTCAGCCATATGGAGAACGCTGTAATTGAAATGCGAAACACTTTTGAAAATGACCGGCCCAATGAGCTTATTAAGCTCGGCAAGCCTATTCTACCCGACATGAGTATAGCCGGGCGGATTGAGGTCAACAGCTATGGCTGGCTGCACATAGAACTTAAAACTCTGCTGCCGCATTGCCGCTTTCATACGCCCATATATCTTATACACACGATAATAAATCTGCTCGATGATTATGAGCGTTCCGGCAGCTATCTTCCCCGATATGATGATGCAATCCTCATAATTGACGAACACTGCAATATATCCTCCCGAACGGTATACGATCAGGACAACAAAGGTTGGAAGGCCATACCAAACGCCATCAAAGGCCGCGTTATAATTGACGACGACCAATTCGCTTTAGAGGTTGCGCTGCTGTCTACCGTGAGCGATATCCCGGCCTGTCACATATATATTCTCCCTCAAGCGGAGGCCGGAGACTTCTTTTTGATGCGCAATGACGATTTATTGTAGAAAACCTCGGGAGTATATCACCGGAACGCGGGAGCATATGAGTGACCTCGGGAGCAAAAGCTGTGCATTATCCCCGACCGCGGGAGCGTTAACGCTGCATTAGCCTCCACCTCGGGTGCAAAACTCATGCATCAGCCCCGACCTTGGGAGCAAAAACGTTGCACTGAAGCCCACAGACCTTGGGAGCATTAGGATATCTCTGGACAGCACCGAGTGAGCGCGCCACCATCATGGAGGTACTGGAACGCAAGTGTATCAATCCGCTGAGAGACGAATTGGAGCGCATCCATGCGGTGGCGCTTGAAAGCATCAGCGATTTCGAGGCCGGCGAGGGGACGGAGGTCAGAAGGATAGGCAAACTCCGTGGGGAGTTTATCCTGCTATATAAAGAGCTTGTTGACCTCAAGGCCTCTGCACAGGGCATGGAACTTAATCAGATTGACGGCATTTTGAGCGACCTTGAAGCACTAAGCCGCCATGCTCATGACTCTACCACTTGTACTTATGTGCCGCTGGAGGAATTGTACTCAATGAATCAGGCGTCATAAATACACACAAATCATAATAACAAATAATCATTATTAAGGAGAATCAAAATGTATAACAAAGCTTTAACACAGGAACAATCCGACTTCGCCGCCGAAAACCACAACCTCGTATACGCGTTTCTCAATATAAAGGGATACCCGGAAGATGAGTATTATGATATTGCCGCATTTGGCTTTCTATCGGCAGTAAGGTCATATTTTGCCCGCGAAGATTTACGAAGCTACGCCTTTTCTACAATTGCTTTCAACAGGATGCGTAGCTATGTCGGACGGCATATAAAGGCAGAGGCCACGAGGACATCAAGACTGGTATCATACGACGATTATGAAAGCGCCGTATTTAGTGACACCTCTCCCGAACAAGCTTACATAAAAAAGGAATGTGCCGAATACATCGAAAATGCACTTACGCCCAGTCAGAAGCTGGCGCTGCACTTATTAACAGATGGCTCAGGCTTACACGAGTTAAGTGAACAGTCCGGTGTTACGCGGGAAGAAATCGCGGGCGAGATTATAAGCATCAGCAGTCTTGTGCCCACACTTTATGAGGCGATTGCCGCATAACAGATTTCAATTATCCGGAGGAAAGAATATGAAGAAAGATATTAAGCTTCCGCGCTGCTTTACTATTGCCGGAGAATACGGGTGATCCGGTAGAGCGGGTTTATACATATACATTCCGGGAGGTTATTGCCGGAAAAATATCAATCAAGTCCAACTGTGAGCCGGATTTAGAAGAAATAGAAGCAGCAATTTTTGACGGTGGAGCGGATTATTATAACACCGCATTCGAGGATATTTCACTTAACAAAGTAGATCAATAGAAGGGGTGACAGATATGCGAAAAAAAGCGTTTCGTTCTATTGGCGAAGTGCTTGGTTCAGATATTCTGACAAGGGCCCGGGCAATTAAGCGGCAAGGATCAGACCGCATTCTCAAATCCACCCGTCTTGAGGAGAAAATATATTCTGAATTGCGCGCTGGAGATACCACTATGGATAGTCTTGAAACTATCGGAGGCTCAAAGCTTCCGACGTTCTCACCGCTTGTACGCGATATATACCAGAGCTTCTATTCGCTGAATGTGCGAAAGAATGACGAAGGGGACCTATCGGAAACGGCAAAGGTTATCAACAGCCATATTATGAATGAGGTCATGAATGGTGAGGACTATCCCTCAATAAAGTCTATATGTGAGGGAAGGCAACTTCCGGCGTATGATGCAGCCACGGAGTTCGCGGAGCGTGTGACGGACGGACTGGATGACCTTCTGACCGCAGCGACAGGCAACAAGGATATGCTTAACACGCTGGACAGGGCTGTTCAACATGAGGAAAAGCTCGCTGAAGAGCTTGAAGTTATGCTGGACCGGCACCCTGAAAATGAGTCTGAAGCTGAAGGTGATGGGAAAATCATCGACAAGGCCAATCGCCTATTCAGTAAGACGGAGCAAATTAATGCTATTAGCCGCCAGATTGAAGATAACCTTCTGAAAAATCATGAAAAGGTAGATAGCCTTATTATTCAAGCTGCACACTCAGCCGGAGAAAAAGCAGAGGAAACCGCGCTCACATTAGCTGCATGGGGACAGGGCGAAGGTTCCGGTCCCGAAAAAATGAAGCTTGACAGAGACACCGTTAACAAGGTGCGAAACAGTTCCACGCTAACGAAAATATCTAAATATCTGGGTAGATTCAAGGAGATTCTGGCGCAGGTCCGAAAAAACGGTTATGCTTATGGCCGTGGTGAAAAATACACGCTTGAGCATGGTAACGACCTGCAAAGGGTTATCTCCTCAGAGTATGCCATGCTGGCGGAGCCGTCCACGATGCCGCTGTTTTTGCGAAAATATCAGCGTAAGACGCTAAAACAATACAGGCGCAGGGAGGCTGTTTTCAAAGGCTGCGGTGATATCATAATGTGCTTGGACGAATCGTTTTCTACCAAAGAAGAAGCGCCTTGGGGGAAGGCCGTCGCGCTTGCCCTGCTTGACGCGGCTATGCACGGGAACAGGAAGTTCGCGCTAATACATTTTTCAGGCGAAGGGCAGTATAAAACCGATGTGTTTATTCCCGGCGCATACGATTCAGAGGACGTATTCAATGCGGTGGAAACATTTCTAAATGGAGACACTGATTTTGAAACGCCTCTCAAGGAGGCGCTGCGACTTATGGACAATAACGGCTTTGAAAATGCCGACATCGTTTTCACAACTGATGGTGTTTGTTCATTGTCTGAGGAGTTTGCTGAGGACTTCAAGAAAAAGCAGTCCGATCACGGCTTCACAGTAACGGGAATTCTGCTTGATAGCACGTCACCGGGCTTCGCTTTCAGTATTGAGCCGTTTTGCAGCGAAATATACCGCACCAGTGAGCTGTCACAAGAGGCAATTGTAAAATCGCTCCTTACTCAGCGCGCATGATTAGAAGCTCAGTATGTAGAAAACGAGGATGATGAAATTGTCTTTATTCCGCAACGGGATACATGGTAATCTAATTTACCAGAAATAATAACAAAAAACGGCATATCAGTGTGATATGCCGTTTTACTTTTAAATACTAATTATTCGAGGAGAGCAATAGCAGGCACGCTGATTGCGCTCTTTTTATTATGTCTCTAATCGGTTCAATTATTCATAGTGCCTCTCATACCATTCGTCAAGCGGCTCTGTTTCCGTTCCGCCGAATTGCCCATCAAAAATGGTGAGAAATAGCAATTCGCCCGTTCTTTTATGTACAATGAAATTGGCCCAATACATGGTGGGATTTTCCATAGAGAACAGATAGTATTCTTCACTGCCCTCCGAGTATTCATCATATTCAAGCGCAAGAATATAGTCCGATTGGGCATCCGGATGATCGGCCAGCCACCGCTGCAACACCTCTCGCGCCGCTTCCGCATCCAAGCCACCTGTTGTCAAAACAACTGTTCTTGTAGTAGCACTCCAGTCAACACCAAGCCCCATTGCCTCGGCAATATACCGCACAGGTACGAATGTGCGTCCGTCCCTGATAATTGCGGCGGTATCCATTGTGGAATCCGTCCCGTTGAAGGTTATTGTCCGGCTGTCAATAACAAGCACTATGGTGTCAGAACCTTTTAAGACTGTTACGGTGCGCGTATTCGGCTCCCATTTAACTTCCGCCCCCAGCGATTCAGTTATGAACCTGACAGGAACCATTGTTCTGTTGTTTGCGTCAATAAATGGCGCAACATCGGTAGCCACGGTTTTTCCGTCAATCGTAATTACCAGGGTCTGATCTGCCAGAACGCTTACACTGAACATGCTGAGCATCATTATCAGCGCTAGAGAAAATGATAACAGTTTTTTAATCATATTGTTTCCTACCTCTATAATATATTTGTCGGGTTAAGCGTGTCAGCCGGACACGCTTTATTCGTTCTCATGCCTCAGTTACAATGGAAAGAATAATTGGTCTCCTCCATGAACATTTTTGTTAAAGTATATCACGTTAAGGAGGAGATGTCCAATTCACTTCATGTGCAGTATATCTCACTTTTTCAACTTGTGTAGGAATAGCGATAGCGATATAGGAGCCGTCCAAACTTAATATCATGGATGCCAACCCTTGTTTCCAGAGTTTCAAGCCTGTTATCTATCCGACTGAGCTGGGCAGTGTGGTCGTCAAGTTTTCCATTCATAAGAGAATAGCCATCAAACAGCCTAAACTACAACGATTAGCAAGTAACAGCCAGCACCATATTTTCAGCGGCGCCAGCGCCAGCTAATTTACTGTACCTAAACCCAAATAAGCTGTGAAATATACGATGTCTTTCCTAAAGGAATACTCCAATCCCGCAGTTTCACAGAGCCGACCGACATTGATTCCATAGGCGGACAGTGAATGCATCCTCCGATCAGGACTCCGACATGGCTTCCGTGGAAAGGTGCAGGACGAGCAGATTTGGCAGCCACCTGTTGTAAGCGGCAAAACATCAAGCCCCTCATGCCGCACCGTATCGGCAAGCATAAGGAATTTCTTGTTATGCGCTTTTTGCAGGCTATGTAGCTTCATTTCCTTGCCAATAAGAGGAATACCGCCGACAGTCTGAAGCACGATTCCGGTTCTGTACCTGTCAGCGTTTGCTTGACATTCTTCAAGCGTGCCGCAACCCGGAGGACAAACCCACGTCGATCCGTAGTTCTTACACTGTCCGGCATTACAATACGCTCTGATATCCGCCTCGCACACAAGCTCGAAATTTTCAATAAGGACAGCGTGAGAGAAACCTAACTCCAGAGCTTCGTTTATGTATTTATCTAATGTATTCATAGCAATAATCACTCGCCAAAAAATATGTTGAGTCGTGTATTATTTATTAATAGCGTCTTTAAGAACTTTTCCCGCTTTGAATCCCGGGATTCGTGAAGCCGGTATTGTTATTTCTTCTTTGGTCTTTGGGTTGCGTCCAATCCTTTCAGTGCGTACCTTTGTATCAAATGTTCCGAAGCCGACCAGAGATACTTTATCCCCATCTTCCAGAGCCACAGTGATTGTGCCAATAATGGCCTCAACAGCCAGTCCTGCATCCTTCTTTGTCAGTGCTGTTTTATTTGCCACAGCTTCTATAAGTTCAGTCTTATTCACGCTATTTCCTCCACACCTTAAATATCCAGAGTAAATGCTGGGTAAAGTTAATTATACATTATGATATGAGAATAGGCAATGACTGCCTCTCCAAAATAGAGAGAATTCGACGCATTTATACAACTATTAGAAGTAAAATATGTGGCTATACACCTATTATTAGTCTATATTGGTACACCCTATCCTTGTATGGTAGGCTTAAATACATCAAAGGGGTGTGTGCCATGAAGAGTATAGGAGAAATTATCAAAGCGCTACGCGAAGACAGTGACCTAACGCAATCGGAAGTCGCGAAGCTGATAGGGACAACTCAGCAGCAATATTCCAAATATGAAAACGGCGAAAGTGAGCTACCGGTTCGTGTCCTCTCTATTTTGGCTAATAGCTATAAAGTGTCCGCAGATTATCTGGTTGGACTTACCGAATGCAGAGAAGGTCTGGAGGCGCTGAACAAAATGGTAACCGATAATGTGACTGTAGGTGGAATGCTATCGGATGTCCTGTTACTTGATTTGCAAAGCCGAAAAGACATAATAGAATATATCCGCCTTCAAAAGATTAAGCGGGACCATACCCCCGATTAAGGAGTACGCAACGAAAAACGGCGACCCGTGCATGTGTGCGGGTCGTTATTTGTTTTGATGACATTCCTTGTATTGAGATGCCTTATAACGGAAGCTTTACGTAGTGTAGAGCATATTAAATTATCATTTTGCCACGATGCAAGACAATAGAAAGTGCATAGAGAATTGCCAAATCTTGAAGTCCGAAGGGGCGTTATGAACTCCAGTCGATTTTGAGTAAAGTCGCGTCTCCACAATGGCGCAGGCAATTTTTACAGACGGCCATGGTCGCCTGCTATTGTTTTGCATGGCTATTGGGAGACAACCAACAAAAAGATGATTTATAAGCTTTAGGGCAAAAACATAGGAGGAGAATCTTTATGGATGTCACAACAATTGTTAACGATACGTTGAAGGCATATCAGCATAACAAGCGCAAAATTGAACAACTAAGATTCGAGTTGGAGAATCCCCCCAAATTGGCTGATAACGAAATTATTGGCGCACTGGCGCTTTCCGGAAACTCGGCGGACAGAAGTATTATCAGCGGCAATCATATCTCGGACAAAACGATGATGATAGCTATGAAATATCACGAGACCGGAGAGCAGCTTGTGAGCGAGGCCGTCAAGCAGATATCGCAGGAGTTAACCGCGCTGGAAGCGGAAATAGGCCGAATAGAGAGTTACGTGTCGCTTCTGCCGGAAAAACTGTCAGAGATTATCAGGCTCTTCTATTTTGAAGGGGTACAAAACGCCCAGATTGCCGAGCAGCTTGATATTTCTCTGTCTAGCGTGGCGTACAGAAAAAATGCTGCTGTTAAAGAGCTTGTCGCAATGTATCGCTTTCTCTATACAATACAGGATTAGTGTTTGGCCTAATGTCTGCAAATCTGTGGCAAAGGCAAACGTAGTATAGAGACAAAAAGCACTAAAATGGGTATATCGTCTTGTACGGCGATATACCCATCCTGTTTTACTAAGAATTTGCAGATATCATAACCTGCAAATATCGGATTGAAATTGACTGTACTTTTTGATACAATGCGTTTATATACAAGACAGTTTGTGCCGCCATGTATTAATTGAATATCATAAACATAAGTAACGGAACCGGGTGCAAATCCCGGACAGCGAAAGCTACTGTAAACGGAGCTTTTCCTCCATATGACGGTTTTTGTCGGCCATTGGTGTAAACTGAGAAGGTTGGGAGGGAGAGCGGTGATGTTAGCCAGGAGACGACTTGTGCCTGTTGAGTGTTGGATAAGGTCGAGTCCGCCACGAGAAATCGTGACGGATTTTTCTTTTGATATCATAATATCCAGCTTGTAAGATAAAATCAAGGAGGGCTGTATGGAAAATAAACAGATAGATCAGGGCGCTGAGCTGCTTCTACGCTATGAGGAGCTTCAGGCCAATCCTGACTCCAATAAATTCCTTGTGTTTTGCACTGCACTTACAAAAACGCCGCTGCTTGTTCCAAGGCATGTGAGCGGCAAAGGGCTGTCGATTCTCCACACGCAGCATAAAGACAGTTTTATTCCGGCCTTTACATCTCAGCAGGAACTAAGTGCTTGGACATTCCCTAGGGGCGAAGTAGTTCCCTATGCGTTCCCCGCGCTGAATCACATGCTTGTTGACGAGCTGAGGCTCAGTGGCATTGTCATAAATCCCTTTGGGAAGATGATTTTCCTACCACGCAAGCAGCTTCAGGAGATTATGAATGCGACAACAAATATGACTGTTAATCACGTTGTTCACGAAGGCAAGGTTATACTCGAAAAGGCGAAAAATGTTCCGTCACAGCTCCCCGCCGCATTGATCCGGGGGCTTGCCCGCAAGCCGGAGGTTTATGAGGCGTACATTCTCTCGGCAAGAGAAGAGACTGATAGCGCGCCGCATATGCTTTTCCTCATTGACTTTGATGGCGACAGGAAGCAGCTATTCCCGTATGTAGCAGAGATAATAAAGCCGCACATGAAAAAGGGCGCAACCTTCAAGCTGGTAAAGGCAACATATTTTACGCTTCACGCAGCTCGCGAAAAGGCTGAGCCTGTGTATACTGCTCGAAAAGCAGTTGAACAGCAAGAGTGATTATTGTAAATACTTAGGGAACATATGTGACATGTTTTGCAAGTGTTTGTTGAGTTCGACGAGAACTTGCATTTTGCGCCAGCGTTGATTGTGTGCGATATAATTCCAAGCGAAATCGGCAGATAATGATAAAAATATAAGCGGCCGCTGAATTGATAAATACTGCTAAAGTAAACGGCGTGTTGCGAATTGCAACACGCCGCCGTTGATAGATAACTAAATTCTAGACATCTACCCAGTCTGTGAGCCACTTGCCGTAAGTTATTGACCAAAGACGTTTCTGTAGTCTACTATATCACGCAGGATATTGTGTAGCCTTGTATCTGCAACCGATGGAAGCGAATCAACCCATTTTTTAAATTTCGAGTAATTGACCGCGAACCGGATGATTAGGAAGACCGCTACCACGCACCATGCAACAGCCAAAAGTGCAGCCACAGTGAACGCATATCCATTTGGCAGCAAGAACAAGGGGAATGCGAGGATATTCATTATCGCGGGGAATATGACATATGAACGTATTACGCTTGTAAATGAAAACTCTGTGACTACAAATAGTCTGAAAATACTGATTCCTATAAGGAATAATAGCGGTAAAATGCTAAAAGATACTAAAAACCATGTTAGTCGCCGCAGTAAGGTTAAGGCGACAACCAAAACGCTGAATCCTAGGACAGCCATCAGAAAAGAAAATATATTGATGCTCAACTACTTTTCTTTGCTCCTCCTATTTATTAAATCCCTAATCTCAGCAACTTCTTCAGGCGAAATCTTATAACGGGAAATCAGAGCAGATATAATGCTTAACACAGAGTCACGTTCTTTTTTTGAAGAGCCGGTTATTTCTTCTATATGCTTTAGGTAATACTCTTCCTGAGAAATCTTTGCACTATAGGTTCGTGGCGCGTGATTTTTTACTGTTGCATATCCAACATGAGTTACAAAGCCTTTTTTCACAAGGCTTCTGATAACAGCTTGAGTAGATGCCTCTTTCCAGGACTTGTCCACTGCCAAGTCAGAAATTTCGGCTACCGTAAGCGGGTGGCCTGCCCGCCAAATCACAGCCATTGCGTCGATTTCTATTGCAGTTAAACGTGGATTATCCAATGTTTGTTTCACCTTACCTTTAGCACAATTAATAATGACAATTCCGACATATATATTATACATTTATATAGGCATCAGGTCAAGGAAAGAGTTTATATGACATAACGCATATTGCATCATAGAAGAAGCAGCCGAAAGCGGGCATATTTCCTTGAATTGCTTATAATCACAGATGTTTTCCATGACACAAAGCAGTTAATATTGTATTGACTTTGCAGAGCGACTTGTATAAAATAATTTTTGACGGCGGAATATTTCAAATGGTGCATCTATTCCCGGTAGCTCTATAAATAAGGGCAGGAATAGAATATTAATTGACTTTTATAGTCAATCCTTTTTCACGGGCTCGAAAATCCAATGCCAAACGGAATAGGGTGAAAATCCCTGCGGTAAGGCCACTGTGAAGCTCATTCGTGTACAGCTCGATATGGGATAAGTCAGATACGTTGTGGAGAAGTACCATGCCTGCCATTTACAGGCGATGTGTTGTTCGTGTTTACATTATATGTTTTGATGCAGACGCACACAGCCACATCGCGGTTGGGTGCGGTTTCTTTTGCCCCCCTTTTCGGGCAAAAGAGCGGCAGCATCAGAATGTTCTGTTGTTATAAAAATAGCCAAGCAGTTAGGCCAACTGCGCGGCTGACACAGGTTGGCTTCCTGTACAAAAAAGCCTGCATTCCGACAAATCCGGAGTAAAGGGGGTCTGTACCAACATCTACTACCCAGCAGTAATCTAATCTTTGCATCTCAGGCGAAATTAAGCACAAGCAGCGCATCCGGTATTTCAACCGTGTGCGTTGTTTGTGCTTATAAGCGTTCTTGCATGATTATTTTCGAGAAATAATTTGGACAAGAAATAGCTTATGCTGGGCAAGCACAGCTTGCCCAGCATAAATTGTGTTACTTTATATAGTCTTCAATAAAGCGCATGAAAAGTGTTGCAACTTCGGCACGAGAGGCATTTCCGTTCGGTACAAGCGTGGTATCTGTACGTCCGGTCATGAGCCCTTCGGCGTTCGCCCACTTCATAGCGTCAAGCGCCCACGAGGATATCTGAGGCGCGTCAGTATAGGACGTGAGCTCGATTGTCTTGCTGGTGCCGAGCTTTTTCCAGTCAGCATAGCGCTTAAGCATAGTGGCTACCTGCTCACGGGTTATGCTGTCATTTGTACCGAATATGCCATCGCCGTATCCTTCGACGATTTTGCTCTCAGATGCCCAGATAATCGCATCTGTATACCACTGTCCGGTTGCAACATCACTGAACTTATTCTCCGCCATAACATCCGGACTTCCCTCGTAACGGTACAGCACGGTCACAAGCATTGCGCGTGTCATCGGCGAATTTGGCTCAAATATCGTCGCGCTTACCCCGTTCATTAACCCGGTTTCAAACACGTACTTAACAGCATCATAGAACCAGTCACCGTTCACTATGTCTGTAAACTGGTCAGCCCAAGGTCCCCATGTGAGAGGCGGATTCTAGTCATTTATTCTCGTGCTAATAAAGAAGAGCGAGAAGTGCCTAGTGGTGAATACAAAGCCTTTACGAATTGCGTCATATCTTACGCCAAGAATATGGAGAGCATTGTTGTCGGTGTCAAGGTAGTAAACAGTTTTGTCATTGGCATCGGTGCCTGTGTATGGCAAGAACACAGTGACTCCACCGTTAAAATCGTGCACCGTTTCTCCCATGACAGTTATACTAAGATCGAACACTGGATTATCACCGACGATGGCTCTTTGTCCTTCAGTAAGAGCACCATTGTCAACCTTTGCAATATTTATCACGATATCCGGATTGCCAGACACGCCGGAAACAAGGCCGTTGAGCGTGGGGTTATCCAGTGTTAAGGTTCCGAGACTGCTCTGAATCGTAAGCTGAGCTTTGTCGGCCTGTCCTATTGCTCTGATTGCATCTGCCTTAATAGTCGTAGCAAGCGATGCTGCGTTATTATCGTTTTTGATAGAAATCTTAACTTCGGGTGTAGACCCGTCTTTTGCTGCGATCTCTACCGCTGCATTAATGGCTTTTTTAATATCGTCTGTGTCTGCCACTGCCTTCGCTGCACCGTTCGTGACGGTTGCGTTGATGATGACTTCTTCAACTGTTGTTGATTCGACCCCGCCGGGGTTAAATGGATTAGTAACGTAGCTGGCGCCTATATCCTTCCCTAAATCCCTTGTGTAGAGCCACGCTACGACGTCACCTTCTTTGAGCACATATAAAGAGGAAGAATAGTTGGGAAATATCCCGTTGACACTATACATCCATCCGTTCTCTGGGCCTTCGTCAAATTCGGAAAGGCCATTAATGCCTTTGACGTATGCTCCGGCATATTGACTGCTTTCGGATACGTCCAGAACTAGTCCGGTTTTTTGCAGGATGGTAAATGCCGTTTCACCAGCCTCAATATTGATTAACTGCTGAGCAAAAAACATGCCATTTCCACTTGTCGAGTTAGGGTCTATGACACTTACTTTTGCTGTGCGTACAGGAGGATTGGAGCTATCATTACCTGTGCCCTTAATTGTGACGGAGAATTCTTGTTGCAAAGATTCTCCGTCGAAGCTAACAATAGCAGTGAGTGCAACATTATTATCATAATTATCATATTCAAGCCTTGTTATTACACCCGTTGTTGATATAGTCAATAAACTTGAAAAAAGCACCAACAAATGATAAAATAGATAAATGAGTTATGATAAAAAATATCGCCTCAGAGCGATAAGCTATTGG
>JGI994J12354_10004618_pt1 | contig 12273 bp, 8 predicted proteins | sample IntmicLarv3ML3BL_FD_12354 | JGI IMG/M metagenome (IMG submission 12354) | reverse complement strand
GCCTGCCGATAACCCTTTGATTGTTCATGTTTCGGATTTCAGTGAGGTCGGACAGCTTGTAGAAAGTATACCGCTGACGGCACAGCGGCTTGCACAGCATTTTTGGCCCGGAGCGCTTACCATGATAATGAAAAGGTCGGATAAAATTTCGGATATTGTCAGCGCAGGACTTAATACTGTTGCGGTCAGAATGCCTGACTCCGAAATTGCACGAAAAATTATTTCGCTTTCGGGAGTTCCTCTTGCCGCACCGTCGGCAAATCTGTCGGGCGCGCCCAGTCCGACAACGGCACAGCATGTTATAGATGACCTTGAAGGAGAAATTGAGGGAATCGTACTCGGAGATGACTGCCGCATAGGAATAGAATCAACAGTTATTGACCTGACGGGTGAAACGCCGTTTTTACTGCGTCCCGGCGGAGTATCGGTCGAGGAAATAGAAGCTGCAATCGGAGAAATAAGCATGTCTCCCGCGGTGCTTCATATGCTTACAAAAAGCAGTGAAGCTAAGTCCCCCGGAATGAAATACAATCATTATGCTCCTGATGCAGAGGTCATTGTTGTCGATTCACGCTCTAAGCATTTTACAAGCTATGTAAATGACAGCGCGGACAGTAAAACCGCTGCGATATGCTTTGAGGAGGACGCTCCCTTTATAAATGAAAACGCATTTTCATACGGTGAGAAAAATGACCACAAAACACAGGCGCATATGATTTTTTCCTTACTTCGTGAAATTGACAATAAGGGCTTTAAGCGTGTTTATATTCATGCGCCGTCACGTGACGGAGTGGGACTTGCTGTTTATAACAGAATTATTCGGGCAGCTTCATTTAACGTTATAAGACTTCCTTTGCTTATAGGAATAACGGGAACGACAGGCTCGGGAAAAAGCGAGGCTTCAGAGCTTATTTCTAAAAAGCATACTGTTATTGACGCGGATAAGTGTGCCGGAATTGTTGTTGATTCACTGCTGCCCGAGCTTTCTGCGGCTTTTGGAATAGAGGTCGTGGGACTTGACGGAAAGCTTGACCGGGAATTGCTTGCAAAAAAAGCCTTTGCAAATCCTGAAAAGACGGCTCTTTTGAATGCGATTACACATCCGCCGATAATCGAATATGTGAACAGGAAGCTTGATGAGACATGGAACAGCGGAAAATATATTGTATTTCTTAATGCTCCGCAGCTGTTTGAAGCAGGCTATAACAACAAATGCTCAAAAATAATCGCAATAATAGCAGATGATAAAATAAGGCTTAAAAGAATTATGAGCAGAGACAAAATTTCCAGACATCAGGCAACCCTGCGCATGAACGCTCAAAAATCCAATGATTTTTTCAGTAGAAATTGTGATATAATAATAGAAAATAACGGAACGGTGGAAGCATTTCGTAAAGCAATCAGAGAAGCGCTTCACGGAATGCAATTGAAAATTGAAAATTAAAAATTAAGAGGGATTTTATATGGACGAAAAAACTAACGGACAGCTGCTTTCGGAGAAGCTTTTTCTTACAAAAAAGCATGGCGCGAAGCTTCTTACAGATGACCGGATATCCGAAGCATTTGAGTTTTGTGACGGATACAAGGCGTTTCTTAATAAGTGCAAAACAGAGCGTGAGGCTGTTTCTTACGCATTGAATACCGCTGTGTACAACGGATTTACTCCATATGACAGCTCGACTGTTTATAAGTCCGGTGACAAAATATATTATGTCAATCGCGATAAGGCGATTATTCTTGCCATAATCGGGCAGGAAAGCCTTGCAGACGGTATTAATATTCTTGCATCGCATATAGACAGTCCTCGAATTGACCTTAAACAGGTGCCTTTGTTTGAGGATAGTGAGCTTGCGTATTTTGATACTCATTATTATGGAGGAATCAAAAAATACCAATGGACTGCGCTTCCGCTTGCATTGCATGGCGTTGTTGTAAAAAAAGACGGTACAAACGTATTTATAAATGTCGGAGAGGACGCGGACGACCCTCAGTTTTGCGTTACGGATTTGCTTCCGCACCTTGCCGCCGAGCAGATGAAAAGAACCCTTTCGGAAGCAATCAAGGGCGAGGATTTGAATATCCTTATCGGAAGCCTTCCGTTTAAGGATGACAAGGCAAGCAACCTTGTAAAGCTTAATATTGCCAACATTTTATATGAAAAGTACGATATTACCGAAGCCGATTTTCTGTCGGCAGAGCTTACGCTTGTTCCTGCTTTAAGAGCGTCTGATATTGGTTTTGATCGTTCAATGATAGGCGCATACGGTCATGACGACCGTGTTTGCGCATATCCTTCACTTATGGCAATGCTTGATTTGGATACTCCCGCTAAAACAGCGGTTTGTATTCTGACCGATAAGGAAGAGGTTGGCTCGGACGGAAATACAGGACTTAATTCCTGCTATTTTCAAAATTTTATTGCCGCGCTTGCCGATTCTCAGGAGGGCTTGAACGCACGTGATGTTTTGCCGTCATCAAAGTGTCTTTCGGCGGATGTAAATGCTGCGCACGACCCGATTTATCCCGATGTTTTGGAGTCGAAAAACGAAGCTTATCTTAATTACGGCGTTGTCATGACAAAATACACAGGCTCAAGGGGCAAGGCTGATACCTCCGACGCAAGCGCCGAATATGTCGCTAAAATCAGAAACCTGTTTGACAGCCGCAATATTATCTGGCAGACGAGCGAGCTTGGTAAGGTTGATATGGGCGGCGGCGGAACGGTTGCAAAATATCTTGCAAAGCTTGATATTGATGTTGTTGATATCGGAGTGCCTGTTCTTTCGATGCATTCACCCTTTGAAATAGTATCAAAAATTGATGTTTTCATGGCATATAGGGCGTTTTTTGAGTTTTTGGTTTAAAATTAAATAAAAAGGAGTATCAACATGAAAAAGTACATTTGCAACGCGTGCGGCTACGAGTACGACCCGGCAGTTGGAGACCCTGACGGCGGAATTTCTCCCGGAACACCTTTTGAGGATATTCCCTATGACTGGACATGTCCTGTCTGCGGTGTCGGAAAAGACATGTTTGAGGAGGCATAAAGTTTAAATAATTTATTATTCAAACTTTACAGCAAGAAAGGAACGATCATAAGATTGAATGCTGTACAAATCAAGGACGGCGTTTATTGGGTGGGAGCGACCGACTGGTCGCTCCGTAATTTTCACGGGTATACGACATATCGTGGGTCAAGCTATAACGCCTATCTGATTGTTGATGAAAAAATCACCATGGTGGATACCGTTAAAAATGAATTTTCCGGCGAGCTTCTCAGTAGAATCTCGTCTGTTATTGATCCGTNAAAAATTGACTATATAATTTCAAATCACGTGGAGCCTGACCATTCGGGAGCTTTAAAAGAGATTATGTCGCTTGCTCCAAACGCAAAAATCATTACAAGCTCACCGCAGGGTATCAAAGGACTTACCAATTATTACGGCGAGTTTGAATATATTCCTGTCAAGAGCGGAGAAACTTTAAACATCGGTAAGCGCACGCTTTCTTTTGTTTCAACACCAATGCTTCATTGGCCTGATAATATGGTTACCTATTGTGCCGATGATAAAATTCTTTATTCAAATGATGCGTTTGGTCAGCATTATGCGTCAGGAAAACGCTTTGACAACCTGTGTCCGGCAGATGAAATCATGCAGGAGGCGCAAAAATACTACGCAAATATCGTTATGCCTTTTGCAAATCAGGTCAAAACCGCTTATGGCGTCGTAAGTGCGCTTGATATTGATATTATTGCGCCAAGTCACGGGATAGTGTGGCGCGAGGATATCGGTTCAATTCTTGACAAATATGCTTTGTGGAGCAGTGACGAATGCGCAAGGGATGCCCTTGTCGTTTTTGACAGCATGTGGCATTCAACCGAAAAAATGGCGAAGGTTATCGCCGAAGCCTTTACAGACAAAGGAATTACAGTTAAATATTACGATCTCAAGCAAACACATATTTCAGATATTATGGTCGATGTTCTTACCTCAAAATATATTTGCGTAGGTTCGCCGACGCTTAATAACAACATGCTTCCGACCGTTTCGGCTTTTCTTACATATCTGTCGGGGCTTACAGCCAAAGGCAAAAAGGCGTTTGCTTTCGGTTCATACGGCTGGAGCGGACAAAGTATCGGTCAGGTTGAGGAGCGTCTGCTTTCATGCGGATATGAGCTTATGTGTGAAAAATGCAGAATTCAGTATCTTCCGACAGATGATGCACTTGCGAAGCTTTCAGAACAGATTAAGGAGAGTATATAGTGGATAAATCTGCGCTTTTTAAAATTTCATACGGACTTTATGTCCTTGGTGTCAACACCGACAACGGTTTCGGCGGATGTATTATTGACGCGTTTATGCAGGTGACAGCAAATCCAACTGTCGCAGTGCTTGCAAGCATACAGAAAAATTATTCCAACGAAAGCATTAAAAAGTATAAGGAATTTACCGTTTCTGTACTGTCAAAGGATGTTGACCCTTTTGTTGTTTCAAATTTCGGATTTCAATCAGGCAGAGCTGTGAAAAAGTGGGCTAATGTTCCGCATACCGTTGTTGAAGGACTTCCGGTTTTGTCAGATTGCGCAGCGCATTACCGTCTTAAAATTACGCATTTTGAAGAGCTTTCAACCCATACGCTTTTCTTTTGCGATATAATTGATTCAGTTATGGGTGAGGGCGAACCGCTGACATATGCCTATTATCAGGCTGAAATGAAAAATCTTGCGATGGATGCATTTAAGAAGTTTAAAGGGATGTGAGTTTCAAAATGAAAGGAATTATACTTGCCGGCGGCAAAGGTACGCGCCTTTATCCTATGACAAAGGTGGTATCAAAGCAGCTGCTTCCGATTTACGACAAGCCGCTTATATATTATCCTCTGTCGGTTCTTATGCTTGCCGGAATCAACGAAATACTTATCATTTCAACGCCTCATGACCTGCCGATGTATAAGGAGCTATTCGGAACAGGCGAAAAGCTTGGGCTTAAGCTTTCCTACATAGAGCAGACAGAGCCGAGAGGGCTTGCCGATGCGTTTATATTGGGAGAAAAATTCATAGGCTCAGACAGCGTTTGCCTGATTTTGGGGGATAACGTTTTTTATGGGCAAAATCTTACGCTTATTATGGAACAGGCTCAAAAAAACGCAGACGGAGCTACCGTTTTCGGATATCCGGTTCTTAATCCGACCGAGTTCGGAGTTGTCGAATTTGACAGTGATTTCAACGTACTTTCGCTTGAGGAAAAGCCTTTAAGTCCGAAATCGAATTATGCGATTCCGGGACTTTACTTTTATGATAATAATGTCATTGAAATTGCAAAAACCGTGAAACCGTCGGCACGCGGCGAGATAGAAATAACGGCTGTCAACAATGAGTATCTTCAGCGCGGAAAGCTTAAGGTTTCTCTTTTGGGACGCGGAATGGCGTGGCTTGATACAGGAACTCCGACAGGAATGCTTCAGGCCTCGGGTTTTGTTGAAGCCGTACAGCGAATGCAGGGGCTGTATATCGCATGTATAGAGGAGATTGCGTGGCGCAGAGGTTTTATTTCTCTTAGACAGCTTCATGCTATCGGGGATGAGCTTAAAATGACCGATTACGGTCAATACATTTTATCGCTTAATTCTTAAAGATTAAAAAGGAGGTTTTTGCCATAAACATTCTTATAACAGGCGGAGCAGGCTTTATTGGCTCAAACTTTGTTTATTACATGCAAAAAAACCACCCCGATTACAGGCTTGTATGCCTTGACGCGCTTACATATGCGGGAAATATGAAAACGCTTGACGAGGCTTTAAAAAATCCTTCCTTTCGTTTTGTTAAGGGTGATATTTCCGACAGCGATACGGTCTTCAAGCTGTTTGAAGAGGAAAAATTTGATATAGTTGTCAATTTTGCGGCGGAAAGTCATGTTGACCGCTCGATTGACAATCCCCGAATTTTTCTTACGACAAATATTTTAGGAACTCAAACACTTATGGATGCCTGCCGCAAATATGGTAACATAAGGTTTCATCAGGTTTCTACCGATGAGGTTTACGGCGATTTGCCGATTGACCGTCCCGAGCTTTTTTTCACAGAGGAGACTCCGATTCACACATCAAGTCCCTATTCGGCTTCAAAGGCATCGGCGGATTTGCTTGTGCAGGCGTATTACCGTACCTTTAAGCTTCCGGTAACAATCTCACGCTGCTCCAACAATTACGGACCGTATCATTTCCCCGAAAAGCTTATTCCCCTCATGATAGCGAATGCCTTAAACGGCAAGCCGCTTCCGGTTTACGGCGAGGGAAAGAACATTCGTGACTGGCTTTATGTTGAGGATCATTGCTCGGCAATCGACAAAATTATTCATGACGGACGTATCGGAGAGGTGTATAATATCGGCGGACATAACGAAAGAACTAATATTGATGTTGTGAAAATCATCATTAAGGAGCTTGGCAAAAGCGAGGATTTGATAACCTATGTGACCGACCGCGCAGGTCATGACATGAGGTACGCTATCGACCCTGAAAAAATCCATGCGGAGCTTGGCTGGCTTCCCGAAACCTCATTTGAAAAGGGTATCAAACAGACGATAAAATGGTATCTTGACAACCGCGAGTGGTGGGAAAGTATTTTAGCCGGTGATTATACCGAATATTACGAAAAAATGTACGGTGACAGATAAAAATAAATAATATGGAGGTCAAAATGAAAAGAAAAGCGATAAAAATAACCGCAGTAATAATAGCAATCATAATACTGTTCGAAGCGTACATGGGAGTAGCTGTACAAGCGCTTCCGGTAATTCCGCAAGGAGGAGTGGCATCATGGGAGGAGGATAATTATTTTTCGGAAGCTCTTCCCGATTTCAGCTATACAGGAGCATGGGAAACCATAAAACTGGGCACACCGTTTCGCGATAACAAGACCGCAAAAAGGGTAAAGCAAACAGGCGCTACTGTTTCGTTCACCTTTACGGGAACAGCGTTTAAGGTGTGGTCGTATAAATCTTACACTCAAGGAAGCGTTGAGGTATATATTGATGACGAGCTTCTTGAAACCTTTTCGCTCTATTCGGCGTACATGGACAGACCGGAGGATTGCGGCGTAGCCTATACAACTCCGGTTTTTGAACGGGGAACGTACACTGTAACCCTAAAAACCGTCAGTAACAGCAATGTTTATTTTGACGGTGTTTCGCTTAACGACGGCGGAATTATGGGCGTTGACCCGAATATTGATCCAACGACATGGGCGGAGGATAATTATTTTTCGGAAGCTCTTCCTTGTTTTAACTTGACCGGAACATGGGAAACCATAAAACTGGGTACGCCATTCCGCGATAACAATACCGCCAAAAGGGTAAAACAGACAGGCTCAACCGTTTCCTTCCTTTTTACGGGAACGGCATTCAAGTTCTGGTCGTATAAATCTTACACTCAAGGAGGTGTTGAGGTATATATTGATGACGAGCTTCTTGAAACCTTTTCGCTCTATTCGGCGTACATGGACAGACCGGAGGATTGCGGTGTTGCCTACACTACTCCGGTTTTAGAGTGGGGAACTCATATCGTAACACTGAGAACTGTCAGCAGCAGCAATGTTTACTTTGACGGTATTTCGCTCAATGACGGAGCCGTAATGGGCGATATCAACGCCTTGAGATCCATAGCCGTTTCGCCTTCATCACTTAATGTCGAGGTGAATCAGGAAGCAAGTCTTTCTGTTGTTTACACTCCTGATACCACAACAGAAAGAGCGGTCGAATGGACAAGCAGTGATTACGGTATTGCCACGGTTGATGAAAACGGCACGGTTTCCGCTCTTAGCGCCGGAAGCTGCGTCATAACCGCGGTTTCGCTGATTAATCCTTTAATAAATTCAAGCTGTGAGCTTACTGTTTATGAACCGTATGTTGCGGTAACCGGAATTGAAATCGAAAGCGATTTTACGATTGATTTATATACTCACAAAGATGGATACATACTTAATTGCGGTGTTCTGCCGCCAAATGCTACAAACAGGAATGTTATCTTCACTTCAAGCAACCAAAGTGTAGCAACAGTCGACGGAAACGGTAAGATTATACCTGCCCGTGTAGGACAATCAATAATATATGCGCGGACAGAAGAGAATAATTATATTACAGATGTTATTGTTACGGTCGTTGACAACGAGCTTCGAGGTATACACATTATTCCCGGAACGATATATATGGAGGTAGGCTCCGACAGGTCAGACATGTCTGCTTCATATATACCTTATACCACTTCACAAAAAGGTGTCGAATGGATGAGCAGCGACAGCGACATTGCCAGCGTTGATGCCACCGGACATGTATACGCGATCAGCGAAGGAACATGCAGTATAACCGCAACGTCAACAGTCAATCCTTTAATATCGGGAAGCTATACAGTCAATGTTTATGTTCCTCCTGTATCGGTTACCGGACTTCAAATTGAAAGCAACGTTACAGTTGACCTGTACACTCACAGCTCCGGATATACACTTACTTATAATATACTTCCGTCAAACGCGACAAACAAAAATGTTGTGTTTGCCGGAGGCAATCCCAGTGTTGCAACGGTCAGTCCGGACGGAGTTGTTACACCGATCAGGAAAGGTGTTGCATATGCTAATGTTACAACCGTAGATGGTAATTATCAATATCATTACACAATAACAGTAATTGACAGCAGTGTTGATATACTTCAGTCAATTACGCTCAATCCTGATGCCATGAGCTTCAGGACAGGCTTGAGCACTATTATTTCTGTGTCGTACAGTCCGTGGACAGCTTTGGATAAAACTCTTATCTGGAGAAGCAGCGATAATAATATTGCAACAGTTGACCAAAACGGCAGCGTATTTTCGCACAATCCGGGAGATTGTGTAATAACAGCAACGTCAGCGGTGAATCCCTCTATATCCAATTCATGTGCGGTCACTGTTACATCACCTGTTACAGGAATTACAACACAGGGCAATATTACTATTGACCTTTTTGAGCACGCAAACGGTTATATGATAAACTATACTGTATCGCCATCCAATGCCGTAAACAAGAATGTTACATTTACCTCAAACAATCCGGGCGTAGCAACAGTCGACGGGAACGGAAAGATTACTCCTGTTGCGGCGGGTATAGCAGGCGCTTCGGCTTATATCACGGTAGCATCACAAGACGGAAACTGCAGCGTCTCATTTCATGTTACGGTTGTTCATGAAGTGCGTTCTATTGTCCTTCAGCCCTCATCAAAGGTGCTGAATATATATTCGGGAGCAAGCAACATCTTGACGGCGTTAATTACACCGTCGAATGCAACAAATAAAGACAGTTTGATATGGGCATCAAGCAATCCTGCCGTAGCAACGGTTTTACCAAACGGATCAGTTATTTCACACAGCCTGGGCAGTGCAACCATAACGCTCTCAGCAGGAGGAATTACCGCCAGCTGTGAGGTAACTGTTATTGACAACTGGGAGAGCATCGTGCTCAGTCCGGCACAGCAAAGTATACCTGTCGGAGGCACCTTCAGCATAACGTCAAGTTCACACTCTCTCAGCGGAGCAGTATTCAGCAGCGGGAATCCCAATGTAGCCACAGTTAACAGCAGCGGAGTGGTAACAGCAGCTGCACCGGGAACAACTCTGATACATGTGAAGGTAGGTTCCGATGAATTCGGATTTTTTGAGGTCACGGTTACACAGGTCGTTACCGCGGTCGGGGGACTGCCTCAGCAGATAACGACAATACTATCACGTTCATTGTCCCTTAACGCGGTAATCACGCCGTCAAACGCTTCGGACAAAACGCTTGTATGGACAGCGGCTTCGGATGTGGTGACGGTTTCCTCCGCAGGAGTAATAACACCAAACAGAGTCGGAGAGGTTATTGTAACAGCAACATCCTCCAACGGACTTTCAGCGTCATGTAAGATTATTGTCCGGGCGAATCCGTATTCGGAGATATCACCCGATACAGGCAATACCGTTCTTTATATCTGGGAAGGAGACACCCTTAATATCGCCGGATATGCCTGTGCTGACGATGACACCTTGACATATCACTCAAACAGCGGCATAATAAACGTAAGCGCTAAAGGAGTAATTACAGGAATAAGCCCCGGAACGGCATTGGTAAACATAACAGACTCGGGCGGTAATGTTGTTAAACAGGTAAGCATTGTTGTAAAGATACACAGCTATATTAACATAACTCCAACAACATTAAATATCCTCAAGGGCAGAAGCGCACACATAAACAGTGAATTCGGGTCATGGATTTTTGATACGCAAATCATCTGGAGCAGCTCCNATACCAATATTGCAATTGTTGACCAGCAAGGCAACGTAACGGGAATGGGCGGCGGAATCGCTACGATTACCGCAGCCCTTAACGACGGAAGCGGCTGTTATGCGACCTGTACGGTTACGGTAACTGTTCCTGTCGAGTCAATAACCNTAAACCCGTCAAGTCTTACAATCAATGTCAACGGNACNCACCAGCTGACGGCGACAGTCCTTCCTGTTGACGCGACAAACAAAAACTTAACTTGGACATCAAGCAATCCGGGTGTAGCTGCAGTTTCTCAAAACGGCACAGTGACCGGAAAATCGGGCGGAACAGCAATAATAAAAGCAACCGCTCAGGACGGAAGCGGAGTATATGGAAACTGTACGGTTAAGGTTGTTGTCCCTGTAAGCTCGATAACCTTAAGCAACACAAGCTTAAGCGTCAATGTAAACGCAACAGCAACATTGACAGCAACAGTTAATCCGTCAAACGCTTCAAACAAAAACATATCGTGGTCGTCAAGCAACACAAGTGTGGCAACAGTTTCATCAAACGGCACAGTGACCGGAAAATCAGCCGGAATCGCGACAATCACCGCAACCGCGCAAGACGGCAGCGGAAAATCAAAGAGCTGTACGGTTACGGTAACAGGCGGAAGCGGCGGAGGTAATCAGGGAAGCGGCATTACCGTAACAATTAATCCTACACAAAAGACGCTGAATATCGGTGACACTTTCCAACCGACAGCAACGGCTTCAAGCGGCGGAATTATATGGTCAGTACTCCCTTACGGTGTTGTAACTGTATCAAGCACCGGTCTTGTCAAGGCAATCGGAACAGGTACGGCTACTGTTACAGCCAAAAGCGCGGTGGACGGCAGTAAGTTTGCGACTTGTACGGTGACGGTAATGTTAGGCACTGTTATCTATGATATGACACCGGAAGGATCGTTTTTCATAGATAGTCTTATGGATCCCAATGGACCCGGAGGATGGACTTTCGTCCAATCATACAAAATCTGGAAACTTTTTGAAAGTGGAAATACAGTTACAGCATCGCAAATAGCACAAATATTGGGCATTTCAAGCTTCCCATCCTCCAGTGTGGCTGTAATGCAGCTATCATATAATTTAAGCACCTTTGGAATGACATTGGCGGAAGCAGAGATTAGATATCAGCAAGAGCGCAGTTCGGCAATACAGGTGATGCTTGGTTTTATGGTGCTTAACGTTATAAGCAGTTTGCCTTACCAGAATTCTGTCATTCGTATCGGAGACAGTACTTTTAATCCAAATAGTTCTTTGGATATGATTGAATATTCCGGACTTACAGGGAATGTTTACTTTCAAAAAGGATCAGGGTACGTTCTTGCCGAACAAACAAACTTGAATTTCACAAACACAACTACTGCGCACATGAATAATCAAGGCAGGGCAGTTCCAGTACAAATCTTAAAAGAAACTATTACTTCTACGACCCCTTATCCCGACCCACAAGGCACATCGGCAAAAATGCATTATACAACCATGTATAGAAACGGACAAATGTATAATTTAGAAGTTTTGTATGATATTGATTCTAATACAATAATGCATTTTATGTATAGCCGTAATGCGTTGGGTCCATTATCAGCTATTCCAGAATAATATAAAGGTGATTTTATTATGAATGCAAAAGAACAGTTGATATATTTATTAAAACATTATCATATAGGGAATTACACAACAGTATCATTTGCTGATGAATTTTTAAGAATCTATAATGTTGAAACAGATTACTCAACGTTATCAAATGGTGAATGTAAATTGATGAGTGAATTGGCAAATATTACAGGAAGATTTTCACCTTATGAAGAAGATTTGAAAATACCGAATGCTTATTTTAGCGAAAATGATGTTAGAAAAAAAGCTACAGAGGTTTATCTAAAATTAAAGGATAAGAAGTGACGGACGACCCCTGTCATAACCGATCTTAAACACAGGGG
>JGI994J12354_10004617_pt1 | contig 12274 bp, 18 predicted proteins | sample IntmicLarv3ML3BL_FD_12354 | JGI IMG/M metagenome (IMG submission 12354) | reverse complement strand
CGGGCTGAAAGCCCTCCCGCCGCTGCGGCGGCAACATCATTCTTCCGTCGGGGTGGCAATTTCACAATAAAGAGGTGATAAATATGGACAAGCTGTTGATTCGCGGCGGGATGGTGATAGACACGTCACGTGCCATACAAGAAAAACTGGACATACTTGTTGTCGATGGGAATATAGCAGAGGTTTCTTCCGATATTAAAGCTGACAGCGCGCGTGAGATTGATGCCGGCGGATTATTTTGTGCGCCGGGTTTTGTGGACTTACATGTCCATCTGCGCGAACCGGGTCAGGAGTATAAGGAAGATATTCTGTCCGGATGCCGTGCCGCGGCGGCGGGTGGTGTCACCTCGCTGTTTTGCATGCCGAACACCGTGCCGACTGTTGACTCTTATGAAATAATACAACATATTCTCCGCCGTGCCGAACAGGCTGATGCGCGTGTTTATCCTGTTGCCGCCATTACTTGCGGCTTGCATGGGGAAGTGCTTACCGATATGGAAGCCTTGAAACAAGCCGGAGCCGCCGCTTTTTCCGATGATGGCCGACCGGTAGCTACCGCCGCCATGATGATGGAAGCTATGCGCCGCGCGGAGGAAATGAACACACCGGTTATGTCCCATTGTGAGGAGCTGTCGCTGATAAACGGCGGACTTCTTAATGATGGAACCGTTTCGCGGTCACTTGGGATTCCCGGCTTGCACCGTGCCGCGGAGGATGTAGCAATTGCACGTGATATCGCGCTGGCGGAAGCCACGGGATACCGGGTACACATATGCCACATCAGCACAAGCGGGGGAGTGGCAATGCTGCGAGACGCCCGCCGCCGCGGTGTCCGTGTAACAGGCGAAACCGCACCGCATTATTTTATATTTACCGACGAAACTCTGACCGGAAGGGATGCGGATTTTCGCATGAATCCGCCGCTCAGAACCGCGCAGGATGTGGAAGCTGTGATTCAAGGGCTGTGCGATGGTACGCTGTCGGCTATAGCCACCGATCACGCGCCGCATTCGCCGCAGGAAAAATCCGATTTTCTCAAGTCACCAAACGGGGTTGTTGGCATGGAAACAACGCTTGCCGCAGGCATTACCGCACTTGTAAGCACCGGAAAAATGAGCCTCTCCGCATTGCTGTCCCTGCTGTCAGAGCAACCGGCAAAGCTGGCAGGAATACCGGCGGGAACACTCGCACCCGGAGCAGCGGCGGATATTGTGATATTTGACCCGGAGGAGCAATGGATAGTACAGCCGGATAGGCTGCATGGTAAATCCCGAAACACTCCATTTAAGGGAACGACACTTACCGGTCGAGTAAAAACGACAATTTTAGGCGGCCGTACAGTTTATACTGATAAATAAAATACAGATAGAAACAAAGGAGCGTGACCCCCCAATGTCAATGGACAGACTTATTGAAGGAATACGCAAAACAGGAAATCCCACGGTAGCGGGACTTGACCCAAAGCTTGAATACATTCCGGATTATATCAAGGAATCGGCATTCGCGATGTATGGACAAACTCTAAAAGGCGCGGCGGCCGCGTTGCTTACATATAATAAAGGATTAGTTGACGCGTTGTGCGATATTGTACCCGCGGTTAAGCCACAGGCGGCGTTTTATGAGATGTATGGCTGGCCGGGTGTGCGTGCGTTGGCCGATACTATAGCATATGCCAAAAGCAAGGGAATGTTTGTTATAACTGATGCCAAACGCGGCGATATCGGCAGCACAATGGAAGCATACGCTGACGCTCATTTGGGAAAAACCGAGCTTGAGGGAGTGACGGTTACGGCGTTTGACGGTGACGCGCTGACGGTGAACGGCTATCTTGGCTCTGACGGTATCAAGCCCGCTCTGAAGGTGTGCGCCGTGGAGGATAAGGGGATATTCGTACTTGTAAAAACCTCCAACCCATCATCGGGAGAGTTGCAGGATTTGCCGGTGGACGGACAGCCGATTTATCGGCACATGGGCATGCTGTGTGAACAGTGGGGGACAGAGGTCCCCGGCAAATACGGTTATTCCGGTGTCGGCGCGGTGGTTGGTGCAACATATCCGCGGCAGCTGTCAGAGCTTCGCGCGGCAATGCCGCATACGTTTTTCCTTGTTCCCGGATACGGCGCGCAAGGCGGCGGAGCGGCGGATGTTTGCGGTGCGTTTGATAAAGACGGACTGGGCGGCGTTGTGAATTCCTCCCGTGCGATTCTTTGCGCATGGCAAAAGGAAAACGCGGCTCCGGAGGATTATGCCGGTGCGGCACGTCGTGAAGCCGTGCGGATGAAGGAAGATATTTGCGGTGCGGTTCGTGCATCCTCATTTGGAGGTTGAAGTATGGAAATGCAAGTTAAAGCTTGGGAGACTTTCGGGTCTAAACAACCCGAATCTCAGCTGAGCTGAGACCGGCACAAGAATCTGAAATCATCAAAGAAAGGCATGGCTATATAAATGAGATATACGAATGAAACATGTTCAATTATAAGCATGAATCAACTTGCTCCCGGTGTATACGATATGATGCTTGAGGCGCCGTTGGTTGCGGGCGCGGCTTCGGCGGGGCAGTTTGTGAATGTTCTGTGCGGCGAACACCTTCTGCGTCGACCCATCTCTATTTGCGGCTTTGATACGGGGCGCGGCGGACTGCGGCTTGTGTTTGAGGTTCGCGGCAAGGGGACTGCGTGGCTGGCGGAACGCCGTGCCGGTGAGAGCGTTGATATTATTGGTCCGCTGGGACATGGCTTTTCGCTGGAGGACCGGTCGCTTAACGCCGTTATGGTAGGCGGCGGAATAGGTACACCTCCGCTGTTGCCGCCGGCAAAATTTTATGGCGGCAACGCCACAATGATTGCCGGCTTCCGAACAGCATCAGCCGCTATTTTGCAGCAGGACTTTGCCGCATCCGGTGCACGAACCGTGCTGTGCACCGACGATGGTTCGGCGGGCTTTCATGGATTCACTACCCAAGCGCTTACGACGCATCTGGAAACCCAACCTTGTGATGTAATATATACCTGCGGCCCGAAACCGATGATGCACGCTGTTGCCGGAATTGCTCTTGTGCGGAATATTCCCTGCTTTGTTTCAATGGAGGAACGCATGGGATGCGGTATCGGCGCGTGCTTGTGCTGTACATGCGCGACCAAGGCCGGTGACGGCAGTGTTCAAAATGCGCGTGTATGTTTGAACGGACCTGTGTTTAATGCTGCGGAGGTGGAATGGGATGGCTGATTGTTCAACTGATTTGTGCGGCGTGTTGCTGAAAAACCCCGTAATCGCCGCTTCGGGAACCTACGGATATGGCATGGAATACAATGAATTTTATCCGGTATCTTCGCTGGGAGCTATCAGCTGTAAAGGGACGACCCTTGCCATGCGCCAAGGGAATCCCTCTCCGCGAATTATGGAAACGGCTTCCGGAATGCTCAACAGCGTAGGATTGCAAAATCCCGGAATTGATACCTTTATGGATACCTACCTTCCATGGCTGAAAAAACAGGGTGCGACAGTGATTCTCAACATTGCCGGTCATTCCTTGGAAGAATATTGTGCAATGGCAGAGCGGGTTTCGGAATCTGACGTGGATTTGGTAGAGCTTAACATATCCTGCCCAAATGTAAAAGAGGGCGGCGTGAATTTCGGCACATCCTGTGACAGCGTGTTTCGCGTGACCGAACAGGTGAGAAAACGATGCAAAAAGCCGTTGATAGTCAAGCTCACGCCCAATGTTACCTCCATCGGTGATATCGCCGTTTCGGCGCAGGACGCGGGAGCTGATGCGGTATCGCTTATCAATACATTAACAGGGATGCGTGTCAATATCCACACCCGCCGTCCGATGCTTCGCAACAATACCGGTGGTATGTCCGGTCCGGCGGTGTTTCCGGTAGCGGTTCGGATGGTGCGTGAGGTTTACAAGCGTGTGACGGTGCCGGTTATTGGTATGGGCGGTGTCAGCACATGGGAAGATGCCGCCGAAATGATGATTGCGGGAGCGAAAGCAGTGCAGGTAGGGACGGCGAATTTCCGTGACCCTATGGCATGCGTGAATATAATTGAAGGATTGCAGCAGTATGCGGAATCGCTGGGACTTTCGAATATTTCCGAGTTGACCGGCACACTTGAGGAATGGTAAGCTAAGTTTGAAAAAATAAATTTTTCAAACTTGGAAATTTGATGCATGTGAGACTAACACCTCGCATTTCACCTTGCGATACGCATCAAAGTTTCCGGCTGGGATGAAAGAGGGAAATGGTCACGGGTTTGAAAGATTTATCATCCATACTTGGAAAAGCGAGCCAAGGCGCGCAAGAATCCTTCAATGATGGGATTGGCAAAAAGATGTTGATAATGTAAAAGACTGTCATTCTGAGCAACGCGAAGAATCTTGTGGGCGCAGAAAGATGCTTTACTATGTTCAGTATGACACTAAGAGTCAACATTAAATGCTCCTCCAAGGACATATAAAGAAAGACATGGTACAAACATGGTAATATTGTGCATAGATTTGGGCATGGTGCGTACCGGAGTGGCCGCATCTGACCCGAGCGGGTTTTTGGCATCACCGGTGGGAACTATTGAGGAAAAAAACGAAAAAGCATTACTGACAAAGCTCGCCGGCATCGCGTCGGAACGCAATGCCGGCCGTATAGTTGTGGGGCATCCCCGCAATATGGATGGCAGCCGCGGCGAAAGTGCGTTGCGTGCCGAACGTTTGGCGGCGGAGCTGGAAAAGCTGACTGGTTTGCCGGTTGTGTTGCGTGACGAGCGGCTGACAACGGTATCGGCGTCTCATATTTTGAACGAAACTAATACACGCGGCAAAAAACGCAAGGCCGTGATTGATACAGTATCAGCAGTAGTGCTGTTACAGGAATATCTCGACAGCTCATCCAAGTAATCATCGCTTACCTAAATAGCCCGCAATACCGCCAGTAAAATTAGCATTGCGCCGCCAACCCACGACAAGTCGCGGTCAATAATATTTGCGGCGGAGTTGCCCAACCTGCACCCGCCACCAATTGCGACGGGGCAGATAAGCAACGATGCCAGCGCGGCGGCGGGGATATTAAATCCCGCCAATCCCGCGCCGAAACCCGCTGCTATTCCGTCGGCGGACAAAGCCACAGCAAGTGCGGCCGATTCCCCTACCGAAAGGGTGCGGGAACGGTCGCTGTCCGCGTCCCGGGGATTTGCGTATATATGTATAATAAAGCGCAGTCCTGAAAATCGGAAGCGCAACCGCTTATCAAGTTCGCTGTGCCGTTTGATGAAAGATTTAATTGCACTGTCGAACAGCTTGACAATGCCGAGGACGAGCATTGCGACAAATCCGATGCTGCATGCTGCCGAATTGGGGAACAGCGGCGCAGCGACAGCACCGGACAACATAGCCAGCACGAGCAGAGACGAACATATCAGAGTGATTGCGGCGGCAGACCGCGGCGGAATGCTGATTTTTTCCACTCCGTAGGCAAAACATGCGGCTACCGCGTCGGCGGACAGCGCCGCTGTCAAGAGCACGCTTTGCAATATTAATGATGATAATGGGAGGAAATGCAAATTTAACACCTCTTTTTTAAGTAAGCGGGGAATTTCGGGCGATTTGCCGGATAATTTGACCATGAAGATGCGCGGCACGATTTAATTCATCGCTTACTTAACACTTCCATCTATTTTATGCGGCGAATGTGCTAAATGTTATCGCAAAATCCGGTATTATTCATTGTATATGTAGATTTTTCGAAAAAAACGTATAATATTCAAAAAAACTTGAGAAAACCCTTGCATTTTGCTTCCGAATGATGTAAACTACTAAAGCGTGGTTCGTTGGATAGGGGCTTTTGTGCCGTTTTTCATGCGATTTTGTGATGGGAATCATCACGAATCGGCGTTCCGTTCCAGGATGCTGGATCACGCAGACTGCACGATATGCGATGAAGCGGGAGGTTGCGTGCCGTGGCTGAATTTCAGCCCGGAATGGTTTTTCCGTGGAGTATGTCCGATTTTAAACCGGGCGAACAATATGGGTGTGCAGTGCGGGCTTCTTCAGTAGAGTTGCGGGAAGCTGTGCGTTGCAAACTTAAAACGTCAGATCGGTTCCGGACACCGCTTTTTGCGGGAAAGGCGCATGTGCGTTTTTCAGAGTAGTTTACCTTTTGGGTATCCACTTAATCCGGCGTTTTTTATCGACCGGGAATGGAACACCCGGATGAGTGTACCGATTTGGTGCTCGCCGAAGAAATTTTTAAGGAGGCGTTTTACAGTGGCAGTCAAAGAGAAAATTCGTATTCGCATCAAGGGTTATGATCACCGTTTGGTTGATCAGTCAGCGGAGAAGATTGTTGAAACCGCACGCCGCACCGGCGCTCGTGTTTCTGGTCCTGTCCCACTCCCTACCAAGAAGGAGATTGTTACAATCCTTCGCGCTGTGCATAAGTATAAGGACTCGCGTGAGCAGTTCGAAACCCGCACACACAAGCGTTTGATTGATATCCTTCGCCCATCCAACAAGACAGTTGAGGCTCTTATGGGTCTTGAACTCCCCGCCGGTGTGGAAATCGAAATCAAACTTTAATAAGGAAGCGCCGAGGGGCTTTGCCCGCGGTTTTCATGCGAAGCGAGCCAAAATCTCAATGCGTTTCGGTACGAAACGGATGATTTTGAGAGTGCAGCAGGAAAAACGTGGAAAGCAAAGGCTGTCGAGGCGTGACAAGAAGCGCCGAGGGGCTTTGCCCACGGTTTTCGAAAAAGGTTTGGAAGGTTCCATCCGCGAGGTCAAGTTGGTGCCGAAAGGCGCCAACCAATAACCGCATGGAGGTATAGGATTCTGAAAGACACAGTCTTTCAAAATCTTGGATTTTGTGTTTTTGACTCTTATATAATAAGGTTGGAAACACGGAAATCCGCCGCGGATAAAGAAAGGCATGGTCATAATTATGCAAAAAGGAATCATTGGCAAGAAGGTCGGCATGACGCAGATCTTCGACGAAAACGGCAATGTTATTGCTGTTACCGTTATTGAAGCCGGTCCCTGCGCTGTTGTACAGCTCAAGACGGTGGAAAATGATGGGTATGCCGCAGTTCAGCTTGGCTACGGCGATGTTTCTGTCAACCGTGTAAACAAACCGCTCAAAGGTCACTTTGATAAAGCGGATGTTGCTCCCCGCAAAACTTTGCGTGAGTTCCGGTTTGACGATTGTTCAACTTTTAATGTCGGCGACATTGTTAAGGCTGATACATTTGCTCCGGGCGACTGCGTTGATGCAGTCGGCGTTAGCAAGGGTAAGGGCTACGCCGGCGCAATCAAGCGTTGGAACTTCCACCGCTTGAAGGAAACCCACGGTTCCGGTCCTGTTGTACGTCACGCCGGTTCACAGGGTTCCACCTCGTCCCCCTCCCGTGTTTTCAAAGGCACGAAGGGAGCCGGACATCTCGGCGCCGAGCGAGTCACCGTCCAAAATCTCGACATCGTCAAGGTCGATGCAGAGAACAACTTAATTGCGGTCAGAGGCGCCGTTCCCGGCCCCCGCGGCAGCATTGTGGTTCTTAAAGAAACCTGCAAGGGTTCAGCATCTGCCAAGAAGGCGTAAGAGAAGCTTGCGTAGAAGGAGGAAACGAAATGCCTAAAGTATCTATATTTGATATGACCGGCGCAAAAACCGGAACAATAGATTTGGCCGACGAAATCTTCGGTATCAAACCTAATACCGTGGTTATGCACAGTGCCGTTGTCAATTATCTTGCCAACCAGCGGCAGGGGACTCAGTCAACACTGACCCGTGCCGAAGTAAGAGGCGGCGGAAGAAAGCCGTGGAAACAAAAAGGAAGCGGTCGTGCCCGTCAGGGTTCTACACGCTCTCCCCAATGGACACACGGCGGCGTCGCACTCGGCCCCAAGCCACGCGATTATCACTATGCTTTGCCGCGTAAGGTGCGCCGTTTGGCGCTGAAGTCCGCTTTGTCTGCTAAGGTGGCGGCGGGTGATTTGATAGTAGTTGACGCTTTGGCGCTTGACGAAATCAAGACGCGTTCAATGGTTAAGGCTCTTGCCGCACTTGGTGCTGACAGAAAAGCACTTGTGGTAATGGGTGAAAAGAATGAAGCGGTTATCAAATCTTCCCGCAACATTCCCGGCGTAGCAACCGCACTTGTCAACACTATTAATGTGTATGACATTCTCAACGCCGACAAGTTCATCGTTTCGAAAGAAGCGGTTGAGATGATTCAGGAGGTGTACAAGTAATGGAAGCACGTGATATTATCCTTGCTCCGGTTGTCACCGAAAAGTCGGTGTCAAAACTGGCAGAGAAAAAGTACACCTTCCGTGTAGCGAATGGTGTAAACAAAATCCAAATTGCCTTGGCGGCCGAAGAAATCTTTGGTGTTAAGGTTGCAAAGGTTAATACAATCAGCATGAGAGGTCACATGCGTCGTCAAGGCCGGAACGAAGGATACACGTCTGATTGGAAAAAGGCTATTGTTACGCTGACGCCCGATTCCAAGACTATCGAGTTCTTCGACGGCATGTTTTAAAGGAGTGTGAGTCTGAATGGCAATTAAACTGTATAAGCCGACTACACCCGGACGGCGTAATATGTCGGTTACCGACTATAGCGACTTGTCCCGGGTTGAGCCGGAGCGTAGCCTGCTGGCTCCGCTGAAAAAGAATGCCGGCCGTAACAGCTATGGCCGCATCACCGTTCGCCATCGTGGCGGCGGACACCGCAGAAAGTATCGTATTATTGATTTCAAACGCAATAAGATTGATATGACTGCACAGGTTATGACGTTGGAATATGACCCCAACCGTTCCGCCCACATTGCATTGGTGCAGTACGAGGACGGCGAGAAGCGTTATATTATCGCTCCCGCAGGTCTCAAGGTTGGCGATTCGGTGTTCTCGGGCACCTCGGCTGATATAAAGCCGGGCAACGCTCTTCCGCTGTCCAGCATCCCGACCGGTACCTTTATTCATAATGTTGAGCTCCATCCGGGAAAAGGTGCACAGCTCGTGCGCAGTGCCGGTACAATGGCTCAGCTGATGGGTAAAGAAAGCAAAATGGCACTCGTTCGTTTGCCGTCCGGCGAAATGCGGTATGTTCCGCTGAATTGTATGGCGACAGTCGGTCAGGTTGGTAATACCGACCACGAGAACGTCAAAATCGGTAAAGCCGGCCGCAAACGTCATATGGGCTGGCGTCCTACCGTCCGTGGTTCTGTTATGAACCCGTGCGACCATCCTCATGGTGGTGGTGAAGGAAAATCACCTATCGGCCGTCCCGGTCCGGTAACTCCGTGGGGCAAACCCGCACTTGGATACAAAACCCGCAAGCATCACAATCGTTCGGATCAGTTTATTGTTAAACGCCGCACGAAGTAATAGACGAAAGGAGATCATTGATTTATGGGTAGAAGCGTAAAGAAGGGTCCTTTCGTACAGCCAGTGCTGCTCAAGAGGGTCCAAGAAATGAACAAAGCCGGAGAGAAACGCATATTGAAAACATGGAGCCGCGCATCCACGATTTTCCCGGATTTTGTAGGCCACACATTTGCCGTCCATGATGGCAGAAAACACGTGCCGGTATACGTCACCGAAGATATGGTTGGACACAAGCTGGGCGAATTTGCCCCCACCCGTACCTATCGCGGACACGCCGGCTCAAAAACCAGCAGATAAGCGGTGAAAGGAGAGTAACGTTATGGAAACAATGGGACAACAAGCCACCGCGTATGCGAAATATGTCCGAATTTCCCCACGCAAGGTTCAAATCGTACTCGACCTCATCCGCAATAAACCGGTTGATGTCGCAATGGCGATTTTAAAGAACACATCCAAGGCTGCATGTGAGCATCTCGAAAAGCTGCTTAAATCAGCCATGGCAAATGCCGAAAACAATTTTAACATGGACAAATCCAATCTCTATGTTGCCGAGTGCTTTGCATGCCCGGGCCCAATCCTCAAGCGAATCCGTCCAAGAGCACAGGGCCGTGCGTTCCGCATCAACAAGAGAACGTCACACATAACCCTTGTGCTCAAGGAAAAGGAATAGGGAGGGAGAGTTAGAATGGGACAGAAAGTACACCCGCACGGCCTGCGCGTCGGCGTTATCAAGGACTGGAGTTCCCGCTGGTTTGTGGGAAACAACATGTTCGGAGACACATTGGTATCCGACTACAATCTGCGTAAATACCTGAAGAAAACTTTGTTTGCTGCCGGTGTTTCGCTTATAGAGATTGAACGTGACGCTTCCCGCGTACGTGTCAGCATCCACTGCGCAAAGCCCGGCATTGTTATCGGCAAAGGCGGAGCGGACATCGAAAAGTTGCGTAAAACCTGTGAAGAAATGGTTGGCAAGCCCACCCTGCTCAACATTATGGAAGTACGCAATCCCGATGTTAACGCTCAGCTCGTGGCAGAGAACATTGCCGCCCAGCTTGAAAAGCGTGTTTCTTTCCGCCGTGCGCTTAAGCAGGCAATGGGACGCGCAATGAAGCTTGGAGCTAAGGGCATAAAAACTCAGGTTTCCGGTCGTCTTGGCGGCGCGGAAATTGCACGCACCGAGCACTATCATGAAGGAACAATCCCACTGCAAACTCTGCGCGCCGACATTGATTACGGCTTCACAGAGGCTCGCACAACTTATGGCGCCATCGGCGTTAAAGTTTGGATCTATCGCGGTGAAGTTTTGGGCGCTCCGATTTCTGGAAGCCGTGCCAATGACGCTCCGCGCTCCAGAGAGGGATCCCGTAAGGAAGGAGGCAACCGCTAATGCTGTTACCGAAGAGAGTAAAATATCGCCGCGTTCATCGCGGACGTATGACCGGTAAGGCCACACGCGGTAACACCGTGAATTACGGTGATTTCGGATTGGTTGCGTTGGAGCCGGCATGGATTTCTTCCAACCAAATCGAGGCCGCCCGTATCGCCATGACACGTCATATCAAACGTGGCGGTCAAGTGTGGATCAAGATTTTCCCGGATAAGCCTGTTACTTCAAAACCTGCCGAAACCCGCATGGGTTCCGGTAAAGGTTCGCCGGAATACTGGGTGGCTGTGGTAAAGCCCGGTCGCGTAATGTTCGAAATAGGCGGAGTAAGTGAAGAAGCAGCTCGCGAAGCTATGCGCCTCGCGGCAAACAAGCTTCCTATCAAATGTAAGTTTGTGTTGAGCGAAAGCTACGATCCCGCTGCGGCTGTTGTAAAAGCTAAGCCTGCTGTGGAAGAAAAGACTGGCGGTGAGCAAGCATGAAAAAGAGCGAATTGGAAAAAATCCGTGAAATGAACGACGAAGAACGTATAGTTCGCATGAAAGCTCTGAAAGAGGAGCTGTTCAATCTCCGGTTCCAGCACGCGATCAATCAACTTGATAATCCCATGCGGCTTAAAACGGTCAAGAAGGAAATTGCAATTATCAAGACCATCGTCCGCGAAGATGAAATCAAGAGTGCGGTTGTCGCGGAAGGAGGAAACTAAAAATGAGTGATCAGATTCAAAACTCCACCCGGAGTCTGAGAAAGACTCGTATCGGTGTTGTTGTGAGCGATAAGATGGACAAAACCATTGTAGTATCAATTGCAGACAACGTCCGCCACCCGCTTTACAAGAAAATCATTAAGCGCACCGTTCGCCTTAAGGCGCACGATGAGAATAATGAGTGCCGCACGGGCGACCGCGTATCAATAATGGAAACCCGCCCGATATCAAAAGATAAACGGTGGCGTGTTAACAAGATTATCGAGAAGGCCAAATAAATTTGTCGGCAAAGGAGGGTCCAACCATGATTCAACAGCAAACCTACCTTAAAGTTGCCGACAACACCGGCGCGAAAGAGATTATGTGCATTCGCGTGTTGGGTGGTTCCGGCAGAAGGTATGCCAATATAGGAGATGTCATAGTGGCATCTGTAAAAAAAGCAGCGCCGGGTGGCGTTGTGAAAAAGGGCGACGTTATCAGAGCAGTAGTTGTCCGGTCCGCGAAGGGCTTGCGCCGCGATGATGGGACGTATATTCGTTTTGACGAGAATGCAGCAGTCATTATCCGTGACGACAAGAACCCGAGGGGCACGCGTATATTTGGGCCGGTGGCGAGAGAGCTTCGCGAAAAGGATTATTTAAAAATCCTGAGCCTTGCCCCCGAAGTGCTTTAAGGGAGGAGCCGAAAATAGTATGGATAACAAGAAAAACAAGCTTCATGTGAAGCGCGATGACCTTGTCATGATTATAAGCGGCGACGACCGCGGCAAAAAGGGCAAGGTACTGGAAGTCAGCGCCAAAGAGGG
>JGI994J12354_10004616_pt1 | contig 12279 bp, 10 predicted proteins | sample IntmicLarv3ML3BL_FD_12354 | JGI IMG/M metagenome (IMG submission 12354) | reverse complement strand
GTGTTGGGCTCGGCGGTTGCCGCCGGTGTGTTCCTGGCACTGTTTGGTAGCTGATGACAGCGGATGCCACGTTTGCGGGCGTCCATGGATAGTTGCCAACCCATGAATCGGCCTTCCGCCGGTTCCGTCGGCAATCAGCCGCAAGCCGACCCGTGCCGGCTCCGTCCGCACATGCTTTTGGAAAAGTGATTTGAAAAAATGATTCAGGAGGTTCAATATGCAAAAAGTTGGCATTTGTGAAACCATTCTGCGCGATGCGCACCAATCGCAGGCCGCCACGCGCATGACCACAGCAGAGATGCTGCCCGCTTGCGCGTTGATTGACAAGGCCGGTTATGCCGCCGTGGAAGCCTGGGGCGGCGCGACGTATGACGCCTGTCTGCGCTTTTTAAACGAAGACCCGTGGGATCGCCTGCGTGCCCTGCGAGCCGCCATGCCCAACAGCCGCCTGCAAATGCTGTTGCGTGGGCAAAACCTGCTGGGCTATAAGCATTATGCCGATGATGTTGTGGACGCTTTTGTTAAAAAGGCCATCGAAAACGGCATTGACGTCATCCGCATTTTCGACGCTTTAAACGACATTCGCAACATGAAAACGGCGGTTCTGGCCACCAAAAAGTATGGCGGACACGCGCAGGTGGCGTTGTCGTACACCACCAGCCCCATCCATACGGAAGAGTATTTTGTCAATCTGGCCATCGAGCTGGAGCGCATGGGGGCCGATTCCATCTGCATCAAGGACATGGCCAACCTGTTGCTGCCCTATGCGGCGTTCAGCTTGGTTAAGCGCCTCAAGCACGTGTTGAAGGTACCTGTGCAGCTGCATACCCACAACTCCGCCGGCACGGGCGACATGGTACTGCTCAAGGCCATCGAAGCAGGGGCCGATATCGTGGATACCGCGCTTTCCCCCTTGGCCAACGGCACCAGCCAACCCGCCACCGAGTCGCTGGTGGCCACCCTCAAGGATACACCGTATGACACCGGCATTGATTTGGCGGTTTTAAGCGAGATGGCGGCGCATTTCCGCGGCGTGGCCGACCGCCTAACCCGCGACGGCACGCTCGACCCGCAGGTGTTGCGCGTGGACGTCAACGCCTTGCTGTATCAGGTTCCGGGCGGTATGCTATCCAACCTGATTTCTCAGCTCAAACAGCAAAACGCGGGCGACCGCTTGCTGGAAGTGCTGCAAGAAGTGCCGCGCGTGCGTGCGGACTTTGGCTATCCGCCGCTGGTGACACCCACGAGTCAAATCGTGGGCACCCAAGCCGTGCTCAACGTGCTGGCGGGAGAGCGTTACAAGATGGTTTCCAAGGAATCGCGCGGGCTGATGAAGGGCGAATACGGCCTGCTGCCCGGTGAGCGCAATCCAGAAATCCAAAAGCTGATTTTGGGCGACGAGCCCGTGATTACGCATCGTCCCGCCGATGATCTCAAACCCGAAATGGACACCTACCGCGCCCAAATCGGTGAGTATTATCAAAGCGATGAGGATGTGCTGAACTTTGCGCTCTTCCCGCAGATTGCACCCAAGTATTTTGAATACCGCCAAGCCAAACAGCTGTTGGTGGATCGCGAAATCGGCCGCCCCGATTTGGGCGTACAGCCTGTTTAAGCCAAATGTACAGCAAGCTAGTGGCTAATCGGTTTAGCCACTAGCATTTTCTTAGTGTAGCGAAACGTTTTCGCCCATGATGGGCAGTAGGGAGTCTTATGAGCGACCAAGCAAATATCCGCAATTTTTGCATCATCGCGCACATTGACCACGGCAAGTCTACGCTGGCAGATCGTCTGCTGGAGTTGACGGGCACCGTGGCGCGGCGCGACATGACCGACCAGCTGCTCGACGACATGGAGCTGGAAAAGGAGCGGGGCATTACCATCAAAGCCAAAGCCGTGCGCATGGAATACACCCATTCGGATGGCGTTTCCTATGTTTTGAATTTAATCGACACCCCCGGGCACGTGGATTTTGCCTATGAGGTGTCGCGCTCATTGGCGGCCTGCGACGGTGCTGTGCTGGTGGTGGACGCCAGCCAAGGCATTGAGGCGCAGACCTTGGCCAATGTCTATTTGGCCTTGGATCACGATCTGGAAATTGTGCCGGTTCTCAACAAGGTTGACCTGATTTCTGCGGATATTGAAGCCACCAAACAGGATATTGAGACCGTTATCGGCCTTGACGCGGCGCACGCCCCCTGCATTTCTGCCAAAAGCGGCTTGAATGTGCAAGAGGTGCTGGACGCCGTTATTCGCGATGTCCCGCCGCCGTCGGGGCGTGATGAGGATCCCCTGCAAGCCCTGATTTTTGATTCCTTCTATGACAACTACAAGGGCGCACTGTGTTATGTGCGCGTGCAAAACGGCGTGATTCGCCCCGGGATGCGCATGCGCATGATGGCGGGCGGCGCGGAGTTTGATGTGGTAGAGGTTGGCGTGTTCTCGCCGCAATTGGTTCCGCGCGACCAGCTTTGCGCAGGCGAGGTCGGGTATGTTGCGGCCAGCATTAAGTCCATCCAAGACACCCGGGTGGGGGATACCATCACGGACGCCGCGCGCCCTGCCGCCGAGGTGCTGCCCGGCTATCGCAAGGCTAATCCCATGGTTTTTTGCGGCATTTATCCCGCCGATGGCGCGCAATATGACGACCTGCGCTCGGCACTGGAAAAGCTTCAGCTTAACGATGCCTCGTTGCTGTTTGAGCCGGAAACCTCCATTGCGCTGGGGTTTGGGTTTCGTTGCGGTTTTCTTGGGCTGCTGCACATGGAAATCGTCCAAGAGCGCCTGGAACGCGAGTTCGATATGGATTTGGTAACCACCGCACCCTCGGTGGTGTACCATTTGATTACCCGCGACGGCCAAACCATTCCCATTGACAACCCCACCAACCTGCCTTCCTCGGACAGCTACGAGCAGATTCAAGAGCCCATGGTACTGGCCACCATCATCACGCCCGCGGAGTATATCGGCAATGTCATGGACTTATGCCAAAAGCGCCGCGGGGTGTTCCGCGAAATCAAATATCCTCAGCCCAACCGCGCGCAGGTGATCTATGAACTGCCGTTAAACGAAATTATCTACGACTTTTTTGACGCCATCAAGTCCGGCACGCGGGGCTACGCTTCTTTTGATTACGAGCTGATGGGTTATGAGAACAGTGATTTGGTGCGGCTGGATATTTTGCTGAACGGCGACCCTTGCGACGCGCTTTCCACCATTGTGCATCGGGAGTTTTCCTATGCGCGGGGCCGTGCCATTGCCGAAAAATTAAAGGATGTCATTCCGCGTCAAATGTTTGAAATTCCCATTCAGGCCACCATCGGCAGCAAGGTCATCGCGCGGGAAACGGTCAAGGCCATGCGCAAGGACGTACTGGCAAAATGCTACGGCGGCGATATCACCCGCAAGAAAAAGCTTTTGGAAAAACAAAAAGAGGGCAAAAAGCGTATGCGCCAAGTCGGTAGTGTCGAGGTACCAAGCGAGGCGTTTATGTCGGTGCTGCGGATTCATTAGTCCAAGGTACCCACCGATGAATCGCTGGCGTACCCCATGAATCAATGGGTACCTTGGGGCGTTTATGCCAAACGCAAATCAAAAGCAGCACAACCGAGGCGGGTATTCGTTATGAAAATTTCTACATACATTCACATCCCTTTTTGCAAAACACGTTGCACCTATTGCGATTTTTGCTCGTATCCCAATGTGCCCGCGCACCGGCGGCTGGCCTATGCCGGCGACGTCTGTCGCGAGGCGCTTTTCTATGCCGCCAATCTGCCTCCGCATGAGGTCGGGACCGTTTATTTTGGCGGGGGTACGCCCTCGCTGATGCCCGCAGCCGGGTTGTGGAAAATGCTGGCGACGCTTCGCGAGCACATGAATTTAGCCCCGGACGCCGAAATTACACTGGAGGCCAACCCGGATAGCGTGACGCCCCAAGCCTGTGACGGCTGGCTTGGGATGGGCATTAACCGGTTGAGCCTTGGTATTCAGGCTGTGCAGGACGACATGCTACGCACGCTGGGCCGGGCGCACACCCATGCGCAAAGCCAAGCCGCCCTTCACTGTGCGCAGCAGGCCGGATTTGCCAACGTTTCCATGGACGGCATGGTGGGCCTTCCCGGCCAAAGCATGGCCATGTGGCAGGATACGCTGGACTTTTTAGCACAGGCCGATCATGTTTCCTGCTATACGCTGGAGGTGCACGCGGACACCCCGTTGGGATGTGCCGTGGCGCAAGGCCTTGCCCTGCCCAACGAGGACGACACCGCCGATATGATGCTGGAAGCCCATCAACGGCTTGCGGCGCGCGGCTTTACGCATTATGAGGTATCCAATTTTGCCAAGGAGGGCGGCCAAAGCCGGCACAATATGGGCTATTGGGCGCGGTTGCCGTACATCGGCTTGGGCGCGGGCGCGCATGGTTTTTTGCCCACACAGGTTTCTTTGCCCATGCCGCATGACCCTTTGCACGTGCCGCAAAACTGTTTGCGCACAGTGCATCGTTTCCCGCCCACGCTGCGGGTGAATTGCTCCACGCCGCATGGCAATTCACCCGCGTCGCGAGTCGATGCACCTGCGCTATATGGCGATTCGCCCGCGTTGCACGCCTACCGCTATGAAAATATCGGCGATTTAACAACCTATGCGGAAGCGGTGGCGCAGACCGGGCATGGGCGCAAAACCACCGATCCCGTAACGCCGGAGGATGCAATCAAGGAGACCGTCATGCTGGCCCTACGCACCCACGTCGGCTTGGAACTGGCCGCCTTTGAACGCGATTTTGGAAAAAGCCCCATCACCGATGCACAGCACGCGCGGTGGGTGAAAGAAGGCATCTGTCAACCAACGCCCGACCGTCTCGCCCTGACGCCCAAGGGCTTTTTGATTAACAACGCCGTAATTTCCGCCGTGTGGGACAACCTTGGCCTGTAGCCACAAAAAATTTTTGCTAGGCTTCATCATAAAAAAATGCAAAAAATCGCAAAATAGGTATTGACAACCTCCGCGAAAGATGGTTTAATGCGGGAGGTTTAGCACTCGCGTGCACCGACTGCTAAACATTCTTGGCATCAATGCCGGTTAAAATAGCCGCGCCAGATGCCGCGCGTTTGCTTTTGCGTTTGGATAAGGTCATGACGAACGAACGTAGCGCTTTTGGCCTGGGGCCCGGACAAGCCTACACCGAATGCAATGCTTTTGGCCTAAGACCTGGACAAACCCACACCAAGAGCAACGCTTTCGGCCAAGGTCCGGACAGGCTCGCACCGGGCGCAACGCTTTTGCGCTGAGGTCGGATAGGGGCAAGCCGCTTTTCAATTGGAATTGGTGTGACGTCAGGAGGTGGTGCTTTTGGAGCTTGGCGAACGAAAGAAGGCGATTCTTTGCGCGATTATTGAAGAATACGTTTCTTCGGGCATGCCGGTAAGCTCGCGCACGGTTGCTGACCGCTACGGCCAATGGAGCAGCGCCACCATTCGCAACGAAATGAATGAACTCGAAAGCATGGGGCTTTTGGTCCAGCCGCACATCTCGGCGGGGCGGGTGCCCTCCAACCATGCGTATCGCATGTATGTCGATCACATGATGTCCGTCTGCGCCATGTCTGCCAACGAAGCCGAGCGGATGCGCGGATATTTGCAGGCCCGTGTGCGCAACATCGGGCAGGTGGTGCAAGCCACGGCAACCGCGGTGGCTCAGCTTACGCACTATACCACCATGTTGGTGCTACCAACAGCGGCTTCGGCCCGTGTGGAGCACATTCATTTTGTGCCCATTGGTCCCGGCCGGGCGCTGATGGTGCTGGTGACGGACGCCGGGGTGTTTAAGGACAACGTACTGCGCGTGCCCGAAGGCATCACGGCCAGCGAGCTGGCCAACATTGCCGCCCTGATGAGCCAACACCTGCATGGCCGAACGCTGGACGATCTCACCCGGGTCTTGGCCCAAATGGCCGGGCTTGGGCAGACAACCGAACCTCAGGTCATTGATGAAATGATGCGGTTGATTCAGCATAACCTGGAATCCCTGCAACGCCCAAGCGTGGTTTTGGGCGGTGCCATGAACATGCTGCGGCACGCACAGGAAAGCGAAATGCCGCAGATCAAACGTCTGCTGTTGCGCATGGAAATGGGCGAGGCCCAGTTGCTTTTGGCCCGGCGCATGACCCCGGAAACCATGGCGGTGGTCATTGGCGACGAAACCGGCCTAGAGGATTTTGACAACATGGCCATTGTATCCGTCGGGCTTCGCGGAAAGGAAAGCCGCTCCGGCGCGATTGGCGTCATCGGGCCGGCTCGCATGCCGTATCCCACGGTGCTGGCCCAGCTGAGGATGATATCCAAAACCTTGGAAGAATTGTTGGGAGGAGAATTTTATTGAAGAAGAATCAAGAACCAAAAAAGCCGCAGGAATGTCAGGTCGAGCCGGCTTGTCCGGAAGCCGCCACGCCTTGCGATTGCAGCGAGGAGCAACTGTGCGAGAACGCGCAAAAGGCCCACGCCCACGCCTGCGAAAACCTGGAAATGGCCAAGCGTATTAAGGCCGATTTTGAAAATTACAAGCGTCGTAACCAAACCGCGCAAGCCGACGCCAGGCGGGATGGTCAGGCCGACACTCTGCTGCCGTTGCTCAGCATTTTGGATAATCTGCAACGCGCCGCACAGCAACCCACCCAAGACGACGCCATGAAAACCGGCTTGGAAATGCTGGTTCGGCAGTTTGAAGAAGCGCTGACCGGCATGCAGGTGGAGGCCGTGTGCGGCGAGGATCAACCCTTTGACCCCAACGCGCAAGTCGCCGTCGGGCAGGAGCTTCGCCCCGATGTGGCGCCCGGCACCGTTACACAGGTGCTGCAAAAGGGCTACACCCTGCAAGGCTTGATTCTACGCCCGGCAGCCGTGCTGGTTCAAGGCGAGGCTGGATAACTGATTCGGGGCGAGACGGAATAAGCCGCCCGCCGGATGGGTTTGGCAAAACAGCCGCAAAAACCCCTTGGCTTCTGAATTTATGAAGCCGCTCACTCATATCATTCATATTAGCAAGGAGGATGTTCACATGGCAAAGATTATCGGTATTGACCTTGGCACAACCAACTCGTGTGTCGCCGTTCTGGAGGGTGGCGAACCCGTCATCATCCCCAATTCCGAGGGCGCGCGCACCACACCTTCCGTGGTGGCCTTTACCAAAACCGGCGAGCGCCTGGTGGGCCGTTTGGCCAAAAATCAAGGCGTAACCAACCACGACCGCACCATCGCCAGCATCAAGCGGGACATGGGCACCAACCGCAAGATTAAAATTGACGACAAAACCTATACGCCGCAAGAAATTTCCGCCATGGTGCTTGGCAAACTCAAGGCCGATGCCGAGACCTTCCTAGGCTCCTCGGTCAGCCAGGCCGTCATCACGGTTCCCGCCTATTTCACCGACGCCCAACGCCAAGCCACCAAGGACGCCGGACGCATCGCCGGGCTGGAGGTGCTGCGCATCATCAACGAACCCACCGCCGCAAGCCTTGCTTATGGTTTGGATAAAGACACCGCCCATAAAATTTTGGTCTACGACTTTGGCGGCGGCACCTTTGATGTTTCCATTCTGGATATCTCGGACGGTACCTTTGAGGTGCTGGCCACCAACGGCAACAACAAGCTGGGCGGCGATGATCTGGATCAGCGCGTGGTGGATTTCCTCGTTTCCGAGTTCAAGCGCGACAACGCCATCGATCTTTCCAAAGATCCGGTTGCCATGCAGCGCCTGAAGGAAGCGGGCGAAAAAGCCAAGATTGAGCTTTCCACCCTCATGCAAACCAACATCAACCAACCCTTCATCACCATGGACGCTTCGGGCCCGAAGCATTTGGACATCACGCTTTCCCGTGCCAAGTTTAACGACATCACGCGGGACTTAATCGAAGCCACCGTCGGCCCCATGCAAAAGGCCATTTCCGACGCCGGGCTTTCGGCCTCGGAAATCGACCGTGTGATTCTGGTTGGCGGCACCACCCGCGTACCCGCTGTGGTGGATGTGGTCAAGCGCGTCACCGGCAAAGAGCCGTACAAGGGCGTTAACCCCGACGAGTGCGTGGCGGCGGGCGCGGCCATCCAAGCCGGCGTGCTGGGCGGCGATGTCAAGGACATTGTGCTGCTCGACGTCACCCCGCTTTCCCTCGGCATCGAGACCATGGGCTCCGTGTTCACTAAGCTCATCGACCGTAACACCACCATTCCGGCAAAGAAGAGTCAAATTTTTTCCACCGCTGCCGACGGCCAAACCCAAGTTGAGGTTCATGTGCTGCAAGGTGAGCGTGAGATGGCGGCGCACAACAAAACGCTTGGCAAGTTCCAGCTGACCGGCATTCCCGCCGCACCGCGCGGCATCCCGCAGATTGAAGTAACCTTCGATATCGACTCCAACGGCATTGTGCACGTCACGGCCAAGGACATGGGCACGGGCCGCGAGCAGAAGATTACCATCACCGCCAGCTCCAACTTGTCTGACGCCGATATCGATCGCGCCGTCAAAGAAGCTGAGCAATTCGCCGCTGAGGACAAAGCACAAAAGCAAGAGGCCGAAGCCCGCAACCACGCCGACCAGCTGGTGTACCAAACCGAGCATACGCTCAAGGAGCTTGGCGACAAGGTTGAAGAGGCCGACCGCCAGAAAATCGAAGCCGAGATGGAATTGGTAAAAACCGCGCTGACCGGCACGGATTCCGCCGCCATTGAAGAGGCCGCCAAGAAGCTGGCCGAGGTTTCCATGGAAGTATTTGGCAAGGTATACCAGCAAAACGCGCCCAACCCAGACGAAGCCGGTGCAGACCAAGCCCCGCCAAGCGGCGAGGACCCCGGTGCTGATTACACGGTTGATGATTGATAATGAAACAACGTCGGCCCGTGAAACGTAAGTTTACACGGGCCGACATAGGAGAAACACCTTGGCAAAACGTGATTTTTATGAGGTTTTAGGCGTCGATAAAAACGCCGACGCGGCCACCGTTAAAAGTGCCTACCGCAAACTAGCCAAGCAGTATCACCCCGACTTGAACCCCAACGACGCCTCTGCCGAAGCTAAAATGAAAGAGGTTAATGAAGCGTATGAGGTGCTCTCGGACGAGGGCAAACGCGCGGAATTTGATCAATATGGGCATCAGTCGCCCAGCAGCGGTGGGGGATACGGCGGCTATGGTGGCGGCGGGTATTCTTCTGGCGGTTTTGGCTTTGAGGACATTTTCAATATGTTCACGGGCGGCGGCGGCCGGCAAGCGCCGGTCGGGCCGGAGCGTGGACATGATTTGCGCGAGGATCTTTCCATCACCCTGCAAGAGGCCTTTTTCGGCGTTAAAAAAGAGATTCGCTTTAACCGCATGGCCACCTGCGACACTTGCAAGGGTAACGGTGCGGCCCCCGGCACTCATCCCGAAAACTGTCCCCACTGCCGCGGCACCGGTGTGGTGACGCGTGTTGTGTCCCTGCTTGGCAACCGCATGCAGACCCAAACAACCTGTGGCAGTTGCCGCGGCACCGGCAAGGTTATCAAAACGCCCTGTCACACCTGTCGGGGGAGCGGTGTTGTGCGCAAAATGCGGACCATCACCCTTACCATTCACCCGGGCATCGAAAACGGCAAGCGCATCATGGTGAGCGGTGAAGGAGAGCCCGGCACACGCGGCGGGCCCTCGGGCGATTTGTATGTGTTTATTAACATCAAGGCGCACCCGGCATTCCAACGCAAGGGTGCCAATTTATACACCACGCAAAAAATCCCCTTTACCACCGCGGCCCTGGGCGGCTCGGTGGATGTGCTTGGCGTAGACGAAAACGCAACGCCCTGCAAAATCAAGCCCGGCACCCAACCCGGCGAGGAAATTTCGATTCCAAATATGGGCATGCCGGTTCCCGGTGCCGGAACCAGGCGGGGAACGCTGTACGTTACGGTGCAAATTGACGTACCCAAAAAACTCAGCAGCGATCAGCGTCAGTTACTTGAGCAGCTGGCGGCAGTCAACGAAGGCCGTGCGCCCGACACAGCACAGCGCAAGTCGACGCGACGCGGCAAATGGTGAGCGAGACTAGGCCTTGTCTGAAAAATCCAATTCGGGAGAAAAAACGAAGCGATTTCTCAGACAGGCCTACAAAAATGCTTGACAACCTAACGTAGTTATGGTAAATTGGACACCAGCCGCGTAAAGTGGGCTTTGAAGCTGTGGGATTTTCCCTTTGAAGTGGTAAATTTTTCCGCACGCCCGATTTTAGCGAGTTTGTAATTCGGAGGTTTTACCCCAACGTGTACGCAATTATTGTAACCGGCGGAAAACAGTACAAGGTCGCAGTCGGCGACGTCATCTATGTTGAAAAACTCGAGAAAGAAATCGGCGATGAGCTGAATTTCGACTGCCTGATGGTGGGCGGCGATACCACCAAAGTGGGGACACCCATTGTCGACGGTGCCAGTGTACAGGCCGTTGTACTCAAGCAGGTCAAGGGCCAAAAGCTCGTGGTGTACAAGTACAAGGCCAAGAAAAACTACCGTAAAAAGCAGGGTCATCGTCAGCCGTACACCCGCCTGGAAATCAAGGGCATTACCCTCTGATGACCACCGTAACTTGGCAGTTGGAAAGCACCACCGGGCGATTGGTTGGCTTTAAGGCCGTCGGTCATGCCGGAGATGCGCCTGCCGGTGAAAATCTGGTTTGTGCGGCGGTGTCCGCCGTGCTTCAAACGACTGTACTTGGGCTGCGCGAGGTACTGGGCATTCCGGTTAACTACCGGGCTTCCGAAACTGACGCCGATATGTCCTGCACGGTGCCGAAGGTTTCAGACGAACTGCTCGACCGGGCCGATATCATTCTGCAAACGGCGGCGGCGGGGTTGGACAGCATTGCCAAAGCGTATCCCCAAACCCTGCGCATAACCCGCGAATAATTAGAACTCCCATGAGGTGATTGCAATGTTTTTGATGAATCTGCAATATTTTGCACATAAAAAGGGTATGGGCTCATCCCGCAATGGCCGCGACAGCGAATCCAAGCGTCTGGGACCCAAGCGTGCCGACGGCCAACTGGTTTTGGCCGGCAACATTTTGGTGCGTCAACGCGGCACCCACATCCATCCCGGTCGCTTTGTCGGTCGCGGCAAGGATGACACCCTCTTTGCCTTGGCGGATGGCGTCGTGAAATTCGAGCGCATGGGCAAGGACAGAAAGCGGGTATCCATTCTGCCGGTCGAATGGGTGGAAATTGAGGAAGCCGAAGAGATTGCCGTCGCGCAATAACGCTTTGAAATCAGAGCGGGTTTAACCCCGCTCTTTTTTATATTGAGGCGATGGTCTTGGCGCTGTGGTACCGAAATCAAAGCAATACTTATTGAGGCGATGGCATCGAAACAGTGATTGTTGAAGCAAGCGGAAAGCCCCTTGCAACCATGTCAAGGGATGCGGTATAATACAGGTGTTCCATTTTTGCGAATTTTGGCTCAACTTGGTTTTCAGGAAAACGCTCAGAGATAAGGGAGGTTACAATGGATCGGATTATCGGCGAGGGCTTGACCTTTGATGATGTCTTGCTGGTGCCCCAAAGCAGCGAGGTACTGCCCGCTCAAGTCAACATTTCCACCAGAATCGCCAAAGACGTTCACTTGAATATGCCGCTTGTCTCCGCGGCAATGGATACCGTCACCGATGCCAAACTGGCCATTGCCATTGCCAGAGAGGGAGGCGTCGGTTTTATTCATAAAAACATGACCATCGAGGAGCAAACCGCGCATGTCGATCGCGTCAAACGCAGTGAGCATGGCGTCATCACGGATCCATTTTCCCTAACCGCTGAGCATTCCATTGCCGACGCGCTGGCCTTGATGGCGCGGTATAAAATTTCCGGTGTGCCCATTGTCAACCCGGAAAACGGCAAGCTGGTGGGTATCCTCACCAACCGCGACCTGCGGTTTTGGACAGATTTCGAGCGTCCCATCCACGAAGCCATGACCGTTGACAACCTCATCACCGCGCATGAAGGTGTAACCATGCAGGAGGCCAAGGAACGCCTGCGCCTCAATAAAATCGAAAAATTGCCCATTGTGGATGAAAATTACGTCCTCAAAGGCCTCATTACCATTAAAGACATCGAAAAAAGCATTCAATATCCGCATTCGGCCAAGGATGCCATCGGCCGGTTGCTGGTGGGCGCCGCGGTCGGCATCACCGCCGACACCCTGGAGCGCGTGGCCGGATTGGTCGAGGCGCGGGTGGATATCATCACGGTGGACACCGCCCACGGACACAGCGCCGGGG
>JGI994J12354_10004615_pt1 | contig 12280 bp, 8 predicted proteins | sample IntmicLarv3ML3BL_FD_12354 | JGI IMG/M metagenome (IMG submission 12354) | reverse complement strand
TGGTGCACTGGATATTTCGTAGATACAGTTGGAAGAAATAAAAAAGCAATAGCGGAATATATAAAGAATCAGTTGCAGGAGGACATAGCATCAGACCAAATGACACTTAAAGAATATGTAGACCCGTTTACGGGTAGCGAGTATAAGCAGACATAAAAACTACCCCTTTATGGGGTAGTCTGCAAAAATTATGCGGTTGGCTGACTATTCAATAGGTCTTTAGACTTCGCCTGTTCCAATCCCTTATAGGGTTTGTTCATGCCACCCGTTGTTACGGATGGTCATGACATGAAGGGGGGGTGAAGAAGCATACACAATGAGACGAAAGCTCCGCTTTGCAACCATTGCGCTTCAAGTATAGGGGGAAATTGTGGAAATCTGTTTGAAATGTATATGAATCAAGATGCAAATAAGGTAAGCAGCATCACTTATCATACGGTAAAAAAGCTATTTCTAATTCAAATGGTTTATGTTATACTAAACCGTAATGAATGGTGGCGAATATCTGTATGAAAGGGATGCGATTGTGGTGAAAAACAGGGTTCGGATTACAGTGGACGGTAAGTCTTTTATGTTGGTTGGCGAAGAATCAGAAGCGCACATGCAACAGGTAGCAGAGTACATTGATTCTAAAATGAAGGAAATTCGGCAAAAGACAGCGGCGGTTAGTATTGACTCCAGTTTGGCTTATGTATTGACGTCTTTGAATGTGGCAGATGATTATTTCAAACTAAAAGTGCGGTGTGCAGAGTTGGAGCAAAAAAACACCGAGATTTCTGCCAGGATGCAAATCACAGTTGGAGAGAGCGAACCTTTGCAAGAAACGCTGTTTGCAGATGAATCTGTATTTACCAGGCAGGATGTGATGCAACCGGATGAAAGAATTCATGTTTTGGAGAAGCAATTAGCGGCTGCTGTGAGGGCGAAAGAAGAAGTGGAAAGTAAATTAGATGAATATATGATTGCTTCGGAGCAAACGCCGGTATATAATAATACTGCTCGTTATACAGTGAAATCAAAACGGAATAAAAAATAATGGGANCATATAGCGGATGCGATGGANGGTATAATAAGATGAGATGAGGTGGTTTTCTTATCTTTGCGTGCTTGAGAGAGTGTCTGCTATTTTTGTATGATTGATTAATTAGGCAGGAGGATGGGATATGTCCGAGAAGAGAAAGATCGAGTTATTATCGCCGGCAGGATCTATGGAAGGCCTAAAGGCAGCTGTAAATAATGGTTGTGATGCAGTTTATCTAGGCGGAAAGTCGTTTAGCGCAAGGCAGTATGCGGGGAATTTCTCCTTGAAAGAATTGGAGGAAGCCTGTGATTATTGTCATTTGCGAGGAATAGATTTATACGTAACGGTGAATACATTGTACAAAGACGCTGAATTAGATGCGTTTATGGAGTATATTGCAAAGCTTTATGTCATGGGCGTTGACGCGTTGATTGTGCAGGATATTGGCGCTGTTCGAATGATTCGCAGGGCGTTTCCTGATTTTNCGATTCATGCCAGCACACAGATGACGGCAAATTCGTTAGCGGATGTGAAGTANTGGGAAGAAGAAGGATTCACGAAGGTCGTATTAAGCCGTGAGCTTTCCNTAAAAGAAATAAAAGAAATCANAGATNCATGTGAGGCGGAAATTGAAACTTTTGTCCATGGCGCGCTTTGTGTGTCATATTCGGGGCAATGCNTTATGAGCAGTATGCTTGGCGGAAGAAGCGGTAACCGTGGGCGCTGTGCTCAGACCTGCCGTTTGCCATATNGTCTCTATAATGGCACGGACAAGGTGGATGAGGGATATTTACTTTCACCTAAGGACATGGAAACGATTACAATATTACCCGAATTGATTGAAGCAGGGATTTCATCGTTTAAAATTGAAGGCAGGATGAAAAATTCGGAATACGTCGCAGGTGTGACACAGGTTTACCGCAAGTATATAGATATGTATTTTGAAGACCCCGAAGGATATCAAGTGGATCCCGCAGACCTGAAGATGCTTACGCAGCTTTTTAACCGCGGCGGTTTTTCGCAGGGATACTACCATAGTTTTGCAGGACGCGGCATGATGAGTGTGGAACGTCCGAAAACCTGGGGACTGAAGGTTGGCTTTGTAGATAATTATATTGCAAAGTACCATCGTTTGACGATTCGTACAAGAGAGGCGCTTGTTCCGGGGGATGGTATTGAGGTTTGGACGCAGGAAGAGCCGCACGTAGGAACGAATATTTCCAAGCAATCAAAGGCGGGAGAGGTTATTGCATTGTCTTTGGAAGGAAATATTAGCAAGAATGATGCCGTTTACCGTACCTACGACAAGGTGCTTTATGACACTTTACAAAAAACATGGCAAAAAGACACACGAAAATTGAGCGTTTGGGGTAGTGTTCAAGCAAAGAAGGGCGAACCTATCACGTTTTCTTTATGGGATATGAATGGACACCGCGCATATGTGACGGGTGAAATTGTGGAGAAAGCGGAAAACCAGCCATTGTCTGTGGAAAAATTAAGCGCACAAATGAGCAAGATGGGAAATACATCTTTTTTTGCGGAAGAGATTCTGGTGGATGCGGATGCGGATGTCTATGTAGGTATTTCCGCGCTCAACCAACTGCGCCGTGAAGGCGTACAGGCATTGGAAGAGATGATTCTGAAAAAAACAAAGCGCGTGGAAATTTTGTCGGAGCAACAAAGAGACCATCAGAAAGCGGTGATTTGTCGCCGGAAAAAGCTGAATATTCTGGTTTCGAACAAAGAACAGTTCGAAATTGCGGTACAAACAGAGAATGCGAACATCATCTATGTAGAATGCAGTGATTATTTGTTGGAAAATCTTATGGAATTTTTAAACACTTGCCGTAAATTTGATGTTAAACTTTATGTAGCGTTGCCGCATATTGCAAGGCAATGGGAAATTGAAAAGTCCAAATATTGGTTGGAAACACTGAAGAACAGTGCTATTGATGGATTCTTGGTGCGTTCGGCAGGTGAGTTTGGATTGGTAAAGGATATCGGCAAGAAAATTACAGTCGATTATACCATGAATATCATGAACGAAGAAGCTGTCCGCTATTGGCAGGAGAGAGGTGCGGATACCGTTTGTCTCTGTGTGGAGGCAAATTTGCAGGAAATGAATGCAATGGGCAATCAAGATTGCGAAATGGTGGTTTATGGATATTTGCCGTTGATGAAGACACAGCAATGTCCCATCGGTAATTATGCTGGGGGGAAAGATGGACAGAAATACTGTTCTATGCGCAACAAAGATGGTTTATACTTCTTGAGAGACCGAAAGGAAATGAAGTTTCCGTTGATGACAGATTGTGAGCATTGTACTTGTACAATTTTAAACAGCAAGCCTTTGTTTACGCTGAAATTCTATGATGAAATATTGGAGAGCGTAACAGGAAGCATACGGTTAGATTTTACAAAAGAAGGAGCGGGCCGCACAGCCCGTTTGACAAAGGCGTATAGCCAGATGACGGATAATCCGCACGAGATCAGTGCAGAGATTCGTGACCTTTTGGAAGAGATGAAAGAAAAAGGAAGCACGAAAGGACATTTCTTCCGCGGAGTGGAGTGATTACATGTTTGACCTGTTAATCTCGATAAGCAGATATGTATTTGTGTTTTACATCATACTCTTTTTGTGGCAGGGAATCGTTTATATTGCATACGAACAGGGGGGCTATTTAGGCAGCCCTTATCGTGCTGTCTCTATTCAGCGCAGGTTAATAGTTTTGACACATATAACGGCATTTTTGATTCTTTCTTACAACAGGGGGACGCGTTTCTTTGATTGGCAGGTATTGTTGTTTGGCTTCGTCAGTTTGGCTTTTATGCTGGCGGCGATTCGATTGCTTGATCGGTTCTATTATGAGGGATGTCCGTTGATTTGGACGGGTATGTTATTTTTGATGGATATTAGCTTGATTATGCTTCAAAGACTTTATCCGAATTTGGCACAGAAGCAATTGCTATGGATGGTCATCGGTTTGGCGGGTATGCTTTGCCTGCCGTTCTTTTTTCGGCTGATTCCCCGTTTTGAGGTTTTTGAATGGGCATATATCATTGTGTGCTACGGCTTACTGCTATGTACAAGGTTTTTTGGGGTGGAAAGCGGCGGTTCGACGAACTGGCTAAAGATTGGAAATCTGACATTCCAGCCATCGGAGCTGGTAAAGTTTTTATTTGTATTCTATCTTGCCAGCGTGTTCCGAAAGCGGTTGACATTGAAGTCGTTTTTGGTCACATCGACGTTGAGCGCAGGCGTTATTTTTCTACTGGTTTTGCAAAAAGACTTGGGAAGTGCGCTCATATTTTTCATGGCGTTTATGACAATGCTTTACATCTCTACGTCTAATGAACTTCTGTTTTTTTTAGGCATGGGTGTGGCCACAGTCGCATCAAATGTTGCCTACAAAATATTTTCACATGTGCGGGTACGTGTAGCAATATGGCAAAATCCCTGGGCAGATATCGATTTTGGTGGTTACCAGATCGTTCATTGCCTATTTGCTATTACCACATGGGGACTGCTTGGTGCGGGCTTAACCAGAGGGATGCCCCGAATCATTCCGGTTGTGGAGAGTGACTGTATTTTTCCTGCCATTTGTGAGGAGTTTGGTGTGATTTTTGGTGCGGGTATCATTGGCATTTTTATTATGATTCTTTATCGCGGCATTCGTATTGCTTTAGATTGCGAGCGCCGATATTACAGTATCATCGCTGCGGGCATTACGGCGATGTTATCCATGCAGGCGTTCTTGATTATGGGCGGCGTGATTAAGTTAATTCCGCTGACAGGGGTGACGCTGCCTTTTGTCAGTTACGGAGGCAGTTCCGTTTTGGTTAGTATTATGATGATTGGACTTTTGCAATGGGTTTGTGTATATTGTGAACAGCATAATGAAGAAAAACTGGAAACAGAAGGAGGCAATAGCGATGAATAACATGAAACGCAGCATAAGGCGTGTATTCTGGATGTTGGCTCTCTGTTTCTTTTTGCTTCTGGGCTATTTGGGGAAATTGGTCTTGATTGATCGTGAGGCCATTTCTACCAATGCATACAACACAAGGATGCGGTACGACGACAAAAGCATTCGCCGTGGCGATATTTTGGATAGTGATGGAGCGGTGATTGCTACAAGCGTTCGGCAAGAAGACGGAACATATAGGCGGGAATATCCCCGTGCCAGAATGGTTGCACACGTGACCGGGTACAGCAGTGTTGGAAAAACGGGTGTTGAGGCAGCAAAGAATTTTCAGTTAATGCATTTGAATGACGAAATAGTCCAACGAGCTTCGGGTATTATCAGTGGAAAAGAACTTGTCGGCAATAGCGTGGCATTGACAATCGATATGGATATTCAAAGTCTGGCAGGAGATTTGCTTGGCAGCGCAAGAGGTGCAATTGTCGTTATGGATCCTTCCACGGGAAGAATTCTTGCATTACAGGCATATCCTGATTTTGATCCAAATACTGTAGAAGAAAATTGGAGTACGCTAAAGGACCGTGAGGATAGTCCTTTGGTAAACCGTGCAACGCAGGGGTTGTATCCGCCGGGTTCTACCTTTAAATTAATCAGTGCGCTGAGTATTATGCAAAACATTAGCGATTGGGAAACGCGGACATATGAATGCAGTGGTTCGGCTACGTTTAATGGAAAAAGCATTCGTTGTTATAACCACACTGCCCATGGATTGGTGAACTTGGCAGATGCAATGCGTGTATCCTGCAATTGTTATTTTGCTGAGATGATGACAGAGATTGGCGGAAAAAAACTAACAGCAATGATGCGCGGAGCCGGTATGGATACACCATATGGTTTTGAATTGGCTCATAGTCAAAGTAGTATTGGATTGGCAGCAGAGTCTACGGAAAGCGAACTGGTAGAAACTGCCATCGGGCAGGGTAGAACACTTGTTACTCCGTTATATATGGCGATGTTTGCTTCTGCAATTGCCAATGACGGCGTCATGATGAAGCCATATATCATTGACCATTTGGTTTATGAAAACGGAAACGTGGCAGAGCGGACAGTGCCGAAGAAATTAACACAAATTTGCACGGCTGAGGAAGCGGCGGTGCTTAGAGAAATGATGCTTCTTGTTGTGGAAAGCGGTACGGGAACATTGGCATCGGTGGATGGATTGCTAGTTGCTGGGAAAACGGGAACAGCACAAAATGCTACGGGCAACGACCACTCATGGTTTATTGGTTTTGCACCGGCAGATGACCCGCAGGTGGCAGTGGCGGTGATAATCGAAGATATGAGCAGACATGGAAGTGCAACTCCGATTGCAGGCAAAATGCTGAAAAAAGCACTGGAAGAAATTCAGAAATAAGTATATGTCTGTATGACATTCGGCAGATATACCCGAGGAACGGAATATGATTTTTTATTTGTGAAAGAAAATATTCATCTTTGTGAGAGGGTTATTCGGTGTTGACACGGTTGACAGGATGGCGAAATATAATTGCATATAATTTAACAAATTTAAAAGAATGTTCAAAATATGAATAGTGAGCTCGTACTAACTCATCTGTATTTTTCTATAGGGACACAAAGAACGATACACAGATGAAAATAGGAATAATTCCTATTCAAATTAAGGATATTACGAAAGAAGGCACAGTAAGGAAGGGATATCAAATGTTTTTATGGCAAAATAAAAGCAAAATATGTAGAAGTGAGAGCGGAGAAAAAGTCGAAAATCAGTTTTTGTGCAGAGAAACCATAAGAATTGATTTGATTTTAGGATTATAATAAATTTTTAACAATATAGGTTGCATTAAAAAAATAAAGATGATATAATTGAGACAAACATGAGCGCACTAACTTGTGTTTCGATGTTTATTATAGGCGTATATTTTTTAAATATAGGTTTTTTCTATACGTCCATAGAGAATATGCTCAAAATAAGATTAGGAATTCGGCTATACTGCGAGGCAAAAAAACATGTTCTCATGCAAGCTGAATATTTTTTTTGTTGCTATTCTGTTGGGTGTACTATTTCGACGGAATCGTAATATTATGGTGAAATCCATATTCCATAAAGGAGGCAACACAGAATGTACACAATGGGTATAGATGTTGGCTCGGCCTCTTCGAAAGTCGTTATTTTGAAAGACGGAAAAGAGATTGTAGCCGCAGAGGTTGTTCAGGTGGGAACAGGTTCCACCGGACCGCAAAAAGCGTTGGAATTGGCGTTTGAGTCCAGCGGATTAAAAAAGGAAGATATCGCATTTTCAGTGGCGACAGGCTATGGCAGATTTAACTTTGAAGGTGCTGACAAACAGGTCAGTGAAATCAGCTGTCATGCGAAAGGAATTTATTTTTTGGTACCCACTGCGCGGACCATCATTGATATTGGTGGACAGGATGCAAAAGCAATCCGTCTGGATAACAATGGCGGTATTAAGCAGTTTTTTATGAATGATAAATGTGCAGCAGGTACAGGGCGTTTTCTGGAAGTCATGACGAGAGTTCTGGAAACAACTCTGGACGAATTGGAAGTATTGGATGCGCAAGCCACGGAAGTGGCTCCGGTTAGTAGTACTTGTACGGTATTTGCGGAATCGGAGGTTATTTCTCTGCTTTCAAATGGAGTAAGCCGAAATAATATTATTAAGGGCATTCATCTTTCAGTTGCCAGCAGAGCGTGCGGCCTTGCTTATCGCGGCGGCGTGGAAAAGGATGTTGTTATGACAGGTGGCGTTGCGAAAAACGGTGGTGTTGTGAGAGCAGTTGCCGGGGTACTGAAGACGGACGTGATTGTGGCACCGAATCCGCAAACAACAGGTGCACTCGGTGCGGCATTGTTTGCATACGACGCAGTACAAAAAAAATAAGAAAGAGGGATTAGAATGAGTTTAACAAAAGGCATGAAAGCAAAACAATTGTTAGCCTATTATCAAGCGAAGGCTGACCAAGATGCAAGGGATGCAAAAGCAAGAGGCGATCTTGTTTGTTGGTCTGCATCTGTTGCTCCCCCTGAGTTTTGTGTAGCGATGGGTATTGCTATGGTTTACCCTGAGACACATGCTGCAGGTATCGGCGCAAGGAAAGGCGCGTTGGACATGTTGGAAGTGGCTGACAGAAAAGGCTACAATATCGACTGCTGTTCTTACGGCAGAGTAAACATGGGCTTTATGGAATGTCTGAAAGAAGCTTCTGTTACAGGGGTTGAACCTGAAGTTTTGGTTAACTCTCCGGCAGCCAGAGTTCCTCTGCCTGATTTAGTAATTACTTGCAACAACATTTGTAACACATTGTTAAAATGGTACGAAAACGTAGCGGTGGAATTAGATATTCCTTGTATTGTTATTGACGTTCCTTTTAACCACACAATGCCGATTCCTGAATATGCAAAAGAGTATATTGCGGCACAGTTTAGAAACGCAATTGCGCAGNTGGAAGTGATNTGTGGCAGACCTTTCGACTACAAAGCGTTCTTGGATGTTAAAAATCAGGTTCAGCGTTCTGTATTCCACTGGAATAGAATTGCTGACATGACAAAATATAAACCGTCTCCTCTAAATGGCTTCGACTTGTTTAGCTACATGGCACTGATTGTGGCTTGTCGTGCAAAAGATTATGCTGAAATCACATTTAAAGCATTTGCTGATGAGTTGGAAGAGAACGTGAAAGCAGGTATCTACGCATTTAAAGGTGCTGAGAAAACACGTATTCAGTGGGAAGGTATTGCTGTATGGCCTCACTTAGGCCATACGTTCAAGACATTAAAAGGTCTGGGTTCCATTATGACGGGTTCCGCTTATCCTGGTTTGTGGGATTTGCACTATGATCCAAATGATGAATCCCTGCACTCCATGGCAGAAGCATACACAAGAATTTATATCAATACCTGCTTAGACAACAAAGTAGATGTTTTGCTGGGTCTTATGGAGCATGGGCAGGTTGATGGCGCTGTTTACCATTTGAACAGAAGCTGTAAATTAATGAGTTTCTTGAATGTTGAAACAGCAGAAATCATCAAAGAAAAGAATAACTTACCTTACGTAAGTTTTGACGGTGACCAGACAGATCCTCGTACGTTTGCGCCTGCACAATTCGACACACGCGTTCAGGCTCTGGTTGAAATAATGGAAGCCAGCTTAGCAGGTGCTGAAACGGCAGACGCAGCCGCAGAATAAGGAGGAGAAGACAATGAGTAAAGTGGAAACTATTTTATCCCAGTTTAAAGATATTGCCGTAAATCCGAAAAAGGCAATGGAAGATTATAAAGCTGAAACAGGTAAGGGCGCTGTTGGTATTATGCCAATCTATTGCCCGGAAGAATTGGTTCACGCAACAGGTTACCTTCCAATGGGTATCTGGGGTGCACAAGGTAAGACAATTTCTCAGGCACGTACGTATCTTCCTCCGTTCGCTTGTTCCATCATGCAGCAGATTATGGAATTGCAGTGCGAAGGCGCATACGATGATTTATCAACAGTTATTTTCTCTGTACCTTGTGATACATTGAAGTGTTTGAGCCAGAAATGGAAAGGCACTTCCCCTGTAATCGTGTTCACACACCCTCAAAACAGAGGTTTGGAAGCTGCAAATCAATTCTTGGTAACGGAATATGAATTGGTCAAAGCACAGTTGGAGCAGTATTTAGAAGTGAAAATTTCAAATGCTGACTTGGAAAAATCGATTGCTGTTTACAATGAAAACAGAGCTACTATGCGTGAATTTGTAAAATTGGCAGCTGATTATCCTCAGGTGATTAACGCAGTGAGCCGTCATGCCGTTTTCAAAGCGAGACAGTTCATGGAAAAATCCAAACATACAGCGCTGTTAAAAGAATTGATTGCTGAAGTAAAGGCTATGCCGGTTGTGCCATGGGATGGTAAAAAAGTAATCGTTACAGGTATCTTACTTGAGCCTAACGAATTGCTTGACATCTTTGATGAATTCAAGTTGGCAATTGTTGATGACGACTTGGCGCAAGAGTCCAGACAGATTCGTGTTGACGTTTTGGATGGCGAAGATGGCCCTCTTTACAGAATGGCAAAACAGTGGCAGCAGATGTACGGTTGCTCCGTTGCAACTGACACGAAGAAAGTTCGCGGTAGAATGTTAATCAATAAAACAATCCAGACGAATGCTGATGCAATTATTGTTGCGCAGATGAAGTTCTGTGATCCTGAAGAATGGGATTACCCAATCATGTACAGAGAATTTGAAGAGAAGGGCATCAAGAACTTAATGATTGAAATTGACCAAGAGGTTACTTCCTTCGAACAAGCGAAGACAAGATTACAGTCCTTCGTAGAAATGATGTAATTTAAATCGTATGTTATGTGAAAGCATGGCATGATGGCAGAATTTTGACACTGGGGCAGGTTGACTGCTCCAGTGTTTGCAATGAAAAAGATTTTTAGGAGGTTTCCAGTATGAGAAAAGTTCCCATTATTACTGCAAACGAAGCTGCAAGACTTATCAAAGACGGTGATACCGTTACAACAAGCGGTTTCGTTGCAAATGCAATTCCTGAAGCATTGGACAGAGCTGTTGAAGAGAGATTCTTGGAAACAGGCGCACCCAGAGGTATTACATATGTATATTGTGGTTCTCAGGGTAACAGAGATGGTCGCGGCGCAGAGCATTTTGCGCACGAAGGCTTGTTGAAAAGATTCATTGCCGGTCACTGGGCAACAGTTCCTGCGATGGCAAAGTTAGCTTTGGACAACAAGATGGAAGCATACAATGTTTCTCAGGGGGCACTTTGCCATTTGTTTAGAGAAATTGCTGCGCACAGACCCGGTATTTTTACGAAAGTGGGTATTGGTACATTCATCGATCCTAGAAATGGCGGCGGAAAAGTAAATGATATTACAACAGAAGACATCGTTAAATTGGTAAATATCAACGGCGAAGAATATCTGTTCTATCCTACTTTCCCGGTCGACATTGCTTTAATTCGTGGCACAACTGCGGATGAATACGGCAATATTTCCTGTGAAAAAGAAGTTGGTCCTTTGGAAGGCACTTCTGTTTCTCAGGCGGTTAAGAATAGTGGCGGTATTGTTGTTGTACAGGTTGAACGCATGGTAAAAGGCGGTACAATTGATCCTAGATTGGTCAAAATACCTGGTATTTACGTTGATTATGTGGTAATTGCCGACCCTGCTGATCATGAGCAGACTTTGGGTTGTTCCTATGATGCGGCATTATCCGGGGAAACACGCAGACCTGAAGTTACGCCAGATCCATTGGCAATGAGCGCCAAAAAAGTAATTGGCCGTCGTGGTGCAATGGAATTAGAAAAGGATGTTGCCGTTAACTTAGGTGTTGGTGTACCAGAGTATGTTGCTTCCGTAGCAAACGAAGAAGGTATTGGCGATTTCATGACACTCACAGTAGAAGCGGGTGCTGTTGGCGGTGTGCCTGCAGGCGGCCCACGTTTCGGTTCTGCTTATAATGCGGATGCATTGATCGACCAAGGTTATCAGTTTGATTTCTACGATGGCGGCGGCCTTGACCAATGTTTCTTAGGTTTGGCTGAGTGTGACGAAAAGGGTAATATCAATGTTTCCAGATTTGGCCCCCGTATTGCGGGTTGCGGTGGATTCATTAACATTACGCAGAATACTCAAAAGGTGTACTTCTTGGGTACATTTACAGCGGGCGGTTTGAAAGTAGAAATTCAAGATGGCAAAGTTGTTATCGTTCAAGAAGGAAGACAGAAAAAATTCTTGAAAGCAGTTGAACAGATTACATTCAACGGCGACGTTGCATTAGAGAGAAAACAGCAGGTAATGTATTTCACAGAGAGATGCGTGTTCATTTTGAAAGAAGACGGTATGCATTTAGCGGAAATCGCACCCGGTATCGATTTACAGACACAAATTTTGGACTTGATGGAGTTTGAACCAATCGTTGACAGAGATGCGAGCGGACAAATTAAATTGATGGATGCGAAGCTTTTCGCTGAAGGCATCATGGGTCTGAAGGAAATGAAAGCATAATTAATTGAAACCTTATTTAATTAAGACCTTATCGAGATATATCATCTGGATAAGGTCTTTTTTATTTGCATTTTAGCACATAAAGAGTAAGGGATTGGATAGAACTGCCCAGTACTTGCCTTAGCTTAGATACTGAAAAGAAAGGGTTCTTGTGGCAATATAATTAACGTATACAAAAATTTGAATTAATTGATCTTACGAATATTGGAATGATGAGGTCAAAGTTATGTCTGCTATGTACACCGGATTTTCCAATGCTCAGACAACACTTGGAGAAGAAATTGCTT
>JGI994J12354_10004614_pt1 | contig 12282 bp, 11 predicted proteins | sample IntmicLarv3ML3BL_FD_12354 | JGI IMG/M metagenome (IMG submission 12354) | reverse complement strand
TCCATCATTATTGTTTACCACACTCCCAAATTCTTTTCCTAGTATTTCTTCTAAACTTTTAGAGGGATTGTCTAAATTTTTACTTATTTGCCATTCCGAATACCCCAGCCTTACTCTTTCTTCTATTTCTCCTCTTTGAGTTTCTTCTTTTACTTCACTTGCTCTTGTTAATAAGCCATTATCTCCCATTAATGTCGCAATTGACACCCCTGCTAATATTAAAAGTATTATTATTGTTATTACTAATGCTATTAGTGTTATTCCTTTGTTTCCTTTTTCTCTCACTTTTTCTTCCCTTCTTTTGTTTTCTTAATTTTATATTTTTATTTTATCGTTTCTTTTTAGAAGTGTCAATACTACATTTACATATTTGAGATTTTAAATAACTATTTTGTTTTCATGGCAATATTAATTATAAATCATGAAATTTCCCTAAAAAACTAATTATTTATATAGATAAAAGTGATGAACATTTAAGTCCATCACTTTTACCTTGATTAGAACTACCTCTGGAAGTTTCTAATGATAAACTGCCTTTTTTCCTCTTTTGATAATCCATCATATTCTGACACCAGTTTATTAAACCGCTTTATTATAGCTGTATTTACTAACCTAGCATCTTTTAAAATATTTCTACAAACTTCATCATTTTCAATTATATTATATAAATCATATAATTTACTTCCTGATTTTATCGCATTTGCTTTTAATAGAAATATTTTTGTGATTATCTCCTCAGTATTTATCACTATTCACCTCCTTCCTAGATATAAAAACTCTATATCTATTTTTATAAATTATGCTCTATATTATATTCAAATTTATTCTTTTTAGAATACATTTATAAAACTTCTTCTAATTTAACATTTTCATTACCAATAATATCTTTAAAAATATCCAATATTTCTTCAGTTAAATAAATTTGTCCACATGGTCTAGTATCTTCACCTATCTTTATTTGAACATTAATATTATTTTTATCACCATAAAAATATCTAATAGCTCCTCTTAACTTCTCTCTATTTTCTTCATTTACATTTGATATATCAAGCATAAGTATTTTTTGTTTTTGTTCTCCAAAATCATTTATATCATTTGCAATAATTGTTGTAACATCATCTTCTCTGATGCTTAGCCTTCCATCTACTATCACAATATTTTCTTCAACTAAACTTTTTCCAGCTTTTACATAAGCATTTTCAAAAGCTAATATTTCAGCTGTTCCATAAAGGTCTTCCACTGTTATAAATGCCATAATTTTATTGTTTTTCGTATATTTCTTTTTAACAGAAGTAATAATACCTACATATTTTACTTTTTGTCCATCTAAAAATTTTGGTTTTTCATTAGTCATAAATTCATCTTCTTGTATACTAGAACTGACTTGTTCATTAATTTGTCTAATTTGCATTGTATTAATAGTTGATTGTTTTTCTATTTGTTCTCTTAATTTTTCCAATGGATGACCTGATATATATATACCAAGCATTTCCTTTTCAATAGATAATAAATCTTTATTAGACATTTCTTCATGTTCTTCAAATTTATATTTCATTTCATTTAAAGCTTCTTTTTCCTCTTTTGTTCCTAAATCAAACATTGACACTTGTCCATTTAAACCTTTTTTCTTTCCATTTTGAATTAAATCTACAATACTTTCAAAAGAGGATAAAAGAGTTGCTCTTGTTTGTTCAAACTCATCAAATGATCCAGCTTTTATTAAACTTTCTATACACTTCTTATTAACAGCTTCATCTGCAATTCTCTCACAAAAATCAGTAAAATTTTTATATTCTCCTTTTTCATTTCTCTCTCTTGTAATATTATTAACTGGAACAGTTCCTACATTTTTAATACTCCCTAAACCAAAACGCACCTTTCCATCTTCAACTGTAAATTTAGTAAAACTTTTATTAATTGCAGGCTTTAAAATTTCAATACCTAGGCTTTTGCACTCTTCCATATATTGAGGAATTCTATCTAAATTACCCAAATAACTATTTAAAGTAGCAGCCATAAATTCAGCTGGATAATATGCCTTCAAATATGCAGTTCTATATGCAATTACTGCATAACAAGCTGCATGAGATTTATTAAAAGCATATTTTGCAAATTCAGACATCTCATCAAATATCTTGTTTGCAGATTTTTCATCAATCCCATTTCTAACACAACCTGGTACTTCTACATTTCCATCTTCATCTAATTGACCATGAATAAAAACTTCCCTTTCTTTTGCCATTACATCTAGTTTCTTCTTACCCATAGCCCTTCTAACTAAATCCGCTCTTCCTAATGAATATCCTGCCAAATCCCTTACAATCTGCATAACTTGTTCTTGATAAACCATACAACCATAAGTTACATTTAATATTGGCTCTAAACTAGGATGAGTATATTCATTATGACCTGGATTTAATTTTCCTTTAACATATCTTGGAATCTGATCCATTGGACCTGGACGATAAAGAGATACTCCAGCTATAATGTCTTCTAAACAGTCTGGTTTTAATTCTTTCATAAAGTTTGTCATACCTTGTGACTCAAACTGAAAAATCCCTGAAGATTTCCCCTCTTGCCACAATTTATATGCCTTAGGATCTTCCATTTCTTTATCAAATTCTATATCAATTCCAGTTTTTTCTTTAACTAAATCAATAGTATCTTGAATAACAGTTAATGTCCTAAGTCCTAAAAAATCCATTTTCAAAAGTCCTAAGTCTTCTAATGTAGTCATTACAAATTGAGTTGATATTTGATCATCTCGAACATATAAAGGAACATAGTTATCTACTGGGTCTTTAGTAATTACTATTCCACATGCATGAGTTGATGCCTGTCTTGGCATTCCTTCTAATCCCATTGCTATATCTAGTACTTTCTTAGCATTTTCATCTGTTTCATATAAATTACTTAATTCTTTATTTTGTTTTAACGCTTTTTCAATTGTAATATGTAATTCATTAGGTATCATTTTAGCCATTGTATCTGCTTCTAAATATGATACATCTAAAACCCTTGCTACATCTCTAATTACCATTCTAGCAGCCATTGTCCCAAATGTTATAATTTGAGATACATGGTCATGTCCATATTTATTTGACACATAATCAATTACTTCTTGTCTTCTTTCATAACAAAAATCAATATCAAAATCAGGCATACTTATTCTTTCTGGATTTAGAAAACGTTCAAAAAGTAATCCATATTTCATTGGATCAATATCTGTAATACCTATACTATATGCAAGTATCGAACCTGCTCCAGAACCGACGTCCTGGTCCTACTGATATATTATTTTGTTTAGCATAATGAATAAAATCCCATACAATTAAAAAATAGTCTATATAATCCATTTTTTTAATTACACTTAATTCATATTCTGCTCTTTTTTTAATTTCTTCATTTAATTCTTCGCCATATCTTTGTTTTAGCCCATTATCACATAATTCTTTTAAATAATCAAAATGAGTCTCATATTCTTTTGGTACATCATAATTTGGTAAAATTGTATTTCCAAATTCAAATTCAACATTACATTTATCTGAAATCTTAATTGTATTTTCTATTGCTTCTGGAAAAGCTTTAAAATATTCAATCATTTCTTCAGCAGATTTTACATATAAATCTTCTGTATTATATCTCATTCTATCCATATCGCTCATTCTTTTTCCTGTTTGTATACACATTAAAACCTCATGATTGTATGCATTTTCTTTTTTTAGATAATGAGCATCATTTGTTGCAACTAATGGAATATCTAACTTTTTGGCTAATGTCACTAATTTTTGATTTGCTAATACTTGTTCTTCTATTCCATTGTATTGAATTTCTATATAATAATCATCTAAAAAAACTTTTTTATGCCATAGTGCTATTTCTTCTGCCTTTTCATTTTCTCCATTTAATAAAGCTTGATTTACAGAACCTGCTAAACATCCACTAAGACATATCAATCCTTTACTATATTTTTCAAGTATCTCTCTATCAATACGTGGTTTATAGTAATATCCTTCTACAAATCCTATTGATACTAACTTAATTAAATTTTTATATCCTTCTTCATCTTTTGCAAGTAAAATAAGATGATTATATTTTTTATCTATAACAGGATCTTTTTCTAGTCTACTTCTTGGTGCAACATATACTTCACAACCAATAATAGGTTTTATCCCTTCTTTTTTACAAGCTTTATAAAAATCAATTGCTCCATACATAACCCCATGATCAGTAAGGGCTATTGCATCCATTCCAAGTTCTTTTGCTCTAACTGGTAATTCTTTTATTCTATTTGCTCCATCTAATAAACTAAATTCACTATGGATATGTAAATGAACAAATTTTGACATTTTTTTCTCCTTCTCTTTTTAACTTTTGTCTAATTATATCACCTTTTATGATTAATTTCTAGTTATTTATTTTTAATATCACTTGAATTTCTTTAATTTGACATTTCCTTTTCTTTCCAATATAATAATAACTTAGAAGTTAAAGAAAGAGAGTAAATATTTTATGAATTTAATATTTGAAAGAAGAATAAATTATTATGAAACTGATAAGATGGGAGTTGTTCACCATTCAAACTATATTCGTTATTTAGAAGAAGCAAGATGTTATTTTTTAGATAAAATTGAAATACCTTACTTGGATTTTGAAAATAATAATATTATGATACCTGTTTTAGAAGTAAATGTTATACATAAACAACATGTTACATTTGATGATGTTTTGGTAATTAATGTTGTTATAAAAGATTTTTCTGGTGTTCGTATGACAATTTCTTATAATGTAACTGACAAAAAGACTGGAAATACTGTAATTTTAGCAGAAACCAAACATTGTTTTACAAATATGAATTTAAAACCTATCAATCTTAAAAAAACAAAACCTGATTTTGCTCAAAAATTTACTGATTTAAAATTATCAAACCAATAATTTTTTTTACATCTAAAAATACCAAAACTTCTTTCATTTTATTTGTTTTTATGATAGAATAACCTTAGATTTTAAAAATAATTTGTCAAAAAATGAAATGGAGGAATAATTATGGATTTTAATAAATGTGGAAGATGTGGAAATTTTTATGTAGCAGAAGGTATGGTATGTCCTAAATGTAGCCCAAAAGATGGTTTTGAATTTAACACTTTCCAATCATATGTTGCTAAAAATGGTTTTGAAGGTTCTTTAGATACAATTTCTGGTCAAACTGGAATAGCAGTTAAAAACTTAAATCGCTTTCTTGGATATGAAGGTTTTGAAGGAACAAAAAAAGATATTCAAAATATGAAATCAAATTCTATATTAGGTAATGACGGTATCTTTTTTAATGGATAATTGAAAGGATTGAATATAATGAAAAATGTTTTTGATATATTAGAAGAAAGAGGATATATAGAGCAAATGACTCATCCTCAAGAAATAAAAGAGTTATTTAAAACTAAATCAGTTCCTTTTTATATTGGAATTGATCCAACAGCTGACAGTTTACATATTGGTCATTTTGTATCTTTAATGGTTGCAAGCTATATGCAGCAATGTGGTCACAAACCAATTATTTTAGTTGGTGGTGGTACTGCTGTAATTGGTGATCCGTCTCGGAAAAACTGATATGAGAAAAATGATAACTGCTGAAGAAATTAATAATAATATAGCTAGTATAAAAAAGCAAATAGAAAAATTTGTTAGTTTTGAAGGTGAAAATGCAGCCATTATTGTTAATAATGGTGATTGGTTATTAAATTTAAACTTTGTTGAATTTATGAGAGATATTGGAAGCCTTTTTTCTGTAAATAGAATGCTTTCAGCAGAATGTTACAAACAAAGAATGGAAAAAGGACTTACATTTTTTGAACTTGGATATATGGTAATGCAATCTTATGACTTCTTATATTTATATAATAAGTATGGTTGTAAATTACAAATTGGTGGAAATGATCAATGGTCTAACATCATTGGTGGTGTTGAATTAATTAGAAAAGTTGGAAAAGATGATTCTTTTGGTTTAACATTTAAGCTTCTTACAACAAAAGAAGGTAAAAAAATGGGTAAAACAGAAAAAGGTGCTTTATGGCTTAATCCAGAAAAAACTTCACCTTATGACTTTTATCAATATTGGAGAAATATTGATGATAGTACTGTTAATACTGTACTTAAAATGCTTACATTTTTAAGTATTGAAAAAGTTAATGAATTATCTAGCTTAAAAGATCAAGAAATAAATGAAGCTAAAAAAGTAGTTGCCTTTGAAATTACTAAATTAATTCATGGTGAAGAAGAAGCTAAAAAATCTGAAGAAGCTTCAAATGCTTTATTTAGTGGTGAAGGAAATTTAGATAACATGCCTACTATAAAAATAGAATCTTTTGAAATTTCTATTTTAGATGCTATTATTCAAACAGGCATCGCTCCATCTAAAGGTCAAGCCAGAACTTTAATCTCTCAAGGAGGTATCTCTTTAAATGATAAAAAAATTGATAATGTTTCATACACTTTATCTCAACAAGATTTTAAAGAAGGTTATGCAATTTTGAAAAAAGGTAAAAAAATATTTTATAAATTAGAAAAATAAAATAATTATATAAAACAAAAAAATTCTAATAATAAATTACTAGGATTTTTTTGTTTTTAACTAATTAGTATCACGATTATAAAGTTTAATTAATCCTTTATATTAATTTCAATAAATTTAAAAAACTCTTTATTTATAATACTTTTAGTACCTATCGTACTCCCTATATTTTTACATTATTAGTGTTCGACAGAAATTCAACTTTTTATTTCACATGATACTTTTCTTATTTATTTTTCTCCACTATTTCAACAATATCTGTAACATATTCACCTATTATAGGAATATTTAAAGTTACTATTTTTTGAAGTAATATTATTATTATTGCTGTTATAATACTAACACCTATCCCTATTCCAATACCTCTTGAAATACCTGCTATCAAGTTTCTTTTAATTATCTCTTTTCTATTTCCAAGTACATAAGATAATTCCACTAAATTACTTTTTTGCAACATTTCACTTAACTTATCTATACCTTTATCTAATTTGTTTATCTTCTTATTTTTATTAAACATAAAAAATCCACCTTATTATTTATGGTGGATTTTTTTTCTTTTTTTATTCATTTTTTCTTTTTTTCTATCATATATCTTCTTGAGTAATATTTTCTGCATTCATCTCATTATTTATTAAATTCATATTTTCTTCATCTTCCATCTCTTTATTATCTTGCTTTTTATCTTCTATTTCTTTTAATTTTTCTAATGAATTTACTAATTCTTGTAATTTTTTAATATCTTTACCTACCATTTCCCAATCATTATTACTATTTGATTCGGTTAAATTTCTATTTGCTTTTATTATAGCTTCTACTAATCCCTTAATATCATCTGTATTTTCAATTTCAATGTCTACTGCATATTTTGAAAGTAAATTTTCTAATGCTTTTGGTAAAGTATCTCCTATTGCAACTTTATTTCCTGATGCCACAATTACCTTCTTAAGAATTGCCACTCCTGATTCATTAAGCATTGTTTGATAAATTGGTTCAACATATAGTAAAGTATTATCAATCGGAACAATTATCATACTTTTTGTAAGTTTTGTTCCTGTTGTATTTATCTGATCTAATTGTGCTGAAATTATTTCATCTTCTTCTATTTGCTTATCTAATTGCATTGGACCTACTATATTACTATCTTCTGAAAATTTATACAATTTTAAATCATTATTTCCACCATTTGTAGTTCCTACTAAATATGAAATAATATTTTGCTTTTCATTTGGTGTATATATTTGCACTAATCCTAATTGTTCTCCATTAGATGTTTTAAGCATTGTGTAATATGGTTCCATATATGTCCCTGTTGATTTCGATGACCTTGTTGAATTGTATTTAGCAATATCCCATATATCATCTGCTCTATATAATACTTCTGTTTTCACATTATGATATATTTTTAAAACTTCTGATTGTATATTGTATAAAAATTCCGGATATATTAAGTGTTTTGATATGTCTTGTGGTATTTCTTCATCTAAATCTACAAATAATGTATCATATATATTTCTATATGCCATAGCTATTGGATCTGTTCTATCTGTTATATAAAAAGATACTGTCCCATCATAACTATCAATTAATACTTTTACTGAATTTCTAATATAGTTAATATTTTCTTTTACTCCATCATATCTAACAGTTGTATATTGTGAGTATGGATATTTATTAGATACTGTATAAGCATCTAATACCCACACTATCCTTCCGTCTTCTGTTATAACTGTATATGGATTTTCATCATATATTAAATATGGTAATGCTTTTTTTGCTCTTTCAACAACTTCTCTATTAATTAATATTTTACTTTCGTCAGTTATTTCTCTTGAAAAGGCTAAATTAATATTACCTTTTGTAATTCCTAAAATTAATCTATCTAAAAAACCTAGTTGTAATCCTGCTTCTCCTGCATAATTTGAAGTATGATCTATTCCATTTTCATCAGTATAATCATATTCTAGTTTGTTCTTTGTATTTGTTGCTATTATTTCCTTAGTTTCTCTACCAAAATATATACGAGGCTGATTAATTTTAATTTGTTCATCTTTTCCTGACACATCTTTTTGAATATACTCAACACTTCCAATTTCTGTGCTTTCTGTAGCAGAGGCTATAATAACTCCCATTCCATGTGTATATTCATATGTCTTATTAATATATGTTCTATCCAAATTTGAAATTTCTCTTGGTGAAATATATACTAGTTTATCTTGATTATCAATCTCATATTTTGCAATACTTGCATTTTTATATGAAAAATATCCTGTACCTGTTTGATTACTCTCTAATGTTTTAAGTAAAGTTTCTTTACCAATTATTGGAATATTGTTAATTACATTTTTATTTTTATCTACTTCTTCTTCTGTTATTGTACCTGAATTTTCAATATTTATTTCTTCAATATTAATATTATACGCATTTTTAGTATTTTTTATATTTTCCGCAATATATTCCTTCTCTTTATCTAACTCATTTGAACCAATAAATATTAAATCAAATGCAAACATTACAACAAATAATATAACTAGGTATCCTGGTATAACAGCTAAATTTTTTAATACTTTATTAGTGTTTGTTTGTTTGAAAAATTTTAATGCTCTATATCCAAAAATTATAATAATAAATGCAAATATTATATATCCCCATAATGTAATTGTTGAATTAAGCATTCCTGCTCCTATAATAGGAATATCTTTACTAATAGTTAATATCTTTCCAAATAAAATATTTTGAGTATTGACAATTGTAATTCCTGCAATACCTAGTATAATTATAAATACATTTCTTGTTAATTTTTTCATAAGCAAACTTTGTTTTAACATTTTGCCATCAACTCCATCAAAGAAATTGTTAAATATAATTATATAATATAAAGCCATATAAATTGATAATCCTGCAAATAAAATTGTGAAATATATTAACAACATTTCTACTAATGGTTTTTGGAAAATATAATATGCTATATCTAGTCCAAATATTGGATCTTGAATTCCAAAAGATGTACTATTTATTGCAAGCATCACATTTTTCATTAACACTGATGATACAATAATACTAACAATAGCAGATATTACCAGTGCCAATGATTTGTTTAATAATTTGGGCATTTTTTTATCTTCTTTTTCAAAAAATATCTTCAACCCTTTTTTTATTCCTCTATTAGTAAGATATATAATAAAATATAGTATTATAAAATTAATTCCCATAATTGTATATTGATAAATCAAATTAGTTTCAAATACCTTAATATATTGTACACCTAGTCCCATATATTCTAAATAACTTCCTCTTAACTGAATATAGCTAACAACTGCAAATAACAATAAGAATATAATCACTAATATCATTCTTACTTTACTACTTTTCTTTTTGTTCTTATCTTTTGTATCTTTTGTATTAGCAGTATCCATAATTGTTTCTTGCTTTTTCACTTTAGTCTCTTGTTTATAATTTTCTTCCACTATTTTTACCTCCTCTAAGATTCTGTATTTTTCTAATTATATAATTGCCTTAATAAATTCTTCTGAATTGAATATTTCCATATCATCAATTTTTTCTCCAATACCTATAAACTTTACTGGTATCTTATTTTCTTCAACAATTCCAATAACAACTCCACCTTTAGCAGTCCCATCTAATTTAGTAAGTACTAATCCTGTTATATCTGCTTCTTCTTTAAAAGCTTTTACTTGTGAAATTGCATTTTGACCAGTAGTCCCATCAATTACAAGTAACACTTCTTTATCAGCATCTCCCATTTCCTTATTAATTACTTTTTGAATTTTATTCAATTCATCCATCAAATATTTTTTATTGTGTAATCTACCTGCTGTGTCTACTATTAATATGTCTGCATCTTTTTCTTTAGTTATTTTTATTGCATCATATACGACAGATGCAGGATCAACACCTTCTTCTTTTTTTACAATATCTGCTCCAGCTCTTTTGGCCCATATTTCTAATTGTTCAACTGCTGCTGCTCTAAAAGTATCAGCAGCTGCCACTACTACTTTTTTACCATCTTGAGCCAAACGATTTGCCATTTTACCTATAGATGTTGTTTTTCCTACCCCATTTACACCAACTACTAAAATTACTGATGGTTTTGTATTTAAGTGTAAATTAATATTTGTTATATCTAAAATAATTTTCATTTCTTCTCTTAATACAGTTTTCACTTCTTCTTCATCTTGTATTTTTTCTTTTTTCATTCTATTTCTTAAATTATTTATAATTTTTACCGAAGTATCCACACCTATATCTGACATAATTAAAATTTCTTCTAATTCTTCTAAAAATTCTTCATCTACCTTTTTAAAATTTCTAAATACATTATTTATTTTTTCATCAAATGATGTTTTTGTTTTATTCATTCCTTTTTTTAGTTTATCGAAAAATCCCATATCTATTTCTCCTTTGTCATATTTATTTCCTATTTTTTCTACTCAGACATTTTTAATCTTTCTAAATTATACTACTTATCCCCTTATTTTTCAAGTAATTTAAGGAATTAATAATACTATTTTTAAGCATTATTTCACTATACAATTAATACAAACAAAAATACAGCAAACCATATTACTGTATTTTTATTCTCCTACTTTTGCAAGTATTATAATTCTACTAATATTATCATTTGTACATGATGATAAAGTTATTTCAGGCAAATTATTTGTATCTCTTATCAAATATGATACATCTTCTGGGGTCGTTATAAACTTATTATATATTACATATTCTATTTTCATGCCATCTAATGATGTTACTATTATTTTATCACCAATTTGCAAACTAGCATTTCTTGAAAAAATTGTTCCATTTTGATAATTATGCCCTACAATTAAATTATTTCCATTTTTATTTAATTCTCCTGTAGAATACAATATACATGGTGCTTGCTCCATTCCCTTTACTGTTACTTCACTAAGTATTGGTATATTTAAACCAGTTTTAGGTATTTCAATTATCCCACTTGTTTTAAATCCTTTATATTCAGTTGTAACTTTTTCTTGCTCCTCTATTTTTTCTTCAATAATTTCTTCTACTGTTTCATTTCTATTTTCTAATATTACATTAATCGGTTCATTTTTTATATTAGATAAATCTTTCAAAACTACCTGTACATTATTAATTTCTAATTCTTGATTCAATGTATTTTCATCTTTAATAAAAAAAGCAACAATAACTATACTTATACATATAATAAATATTAATGATATAATTATGCAATATATTAAAGTTAACTTTTTACTTTTTATTAACAATTTCTTCACTTCCCTTAAAACTTTTTATTATCATTTTAACATTCAAGATTTTATGATTCAACATATTTTATAAATATTTTTAAAATATAAAAAGTTATTTTATTATTTAAAACATATATATTAAAAAAATATAAAATGAAATTCTAAAATTCCATTTTATATTCTACTTTATTTTATCTTGTTTTTTAAATTTGTATATATTAACTAGATTAACAATTATATTTTTAATTTATTATCCCCATTTTTTTCATTTCTTCTTTTGAAGCTCCTGTTATTTCCTCTATATCCTCTATTTTCATTTTTTTATTCAGCATTTTTTTTATTGTTTCTATTTTTTGTTTTTCTATTCCTTCTTCTCTACCTTTTTTCATTCCTCTTGTTTCTGCTTTTTCTATTCTATCTGCATCATCTCTAATTGCTTTTAACCTGTATTCATAGTTTTCTCTT
>JGI994J12354_10004613_pt1 | contig 12287 bp, 9 predicted proteins | sample IntmicLarv3ML3BL_FD_12354 | JGI IMG/M metagenome (IMG submission 12354) | reverse complement strand
GGCGTCTCGGAATTAAAAATAAAAGGATTTATTTTGTACTTCTCTCGACTTGCACTACCTTTGCAGAAAAATTTCTTTAATTCAATTTTAACACATTATAAAAATGGAAATTTCGCACATTGAGCATCTTGGTATTGCTGTAAGAAGCATTGAAGAACAACTGCCTTACTATGAAGGAATATTAGGCGTTAAGTGTTATAACATCGAAGAAGTGGTTGACCAGAAGGTTAAAACTGCTTTTTTCAAAGTAGGACAAACAAAAATAGAGCTACTGGAGCCGACAAGCGAAGACAGTACTATCGCTAAGTTCATCGAGAAACGTGGCGAAGGCATTCATCATATTGCTTTTGCAGTGCCTGATGTACAAGATGCTCTTACAGAGGTCGAATCAAAAGGCGTTCAACTTATAGACAAAGCTCCTCGTGGAGGCGCCGAAGGCTTAAAAATAGCATTCCTGCACCCAAAATCTACTTGTGGCGTACTTACCGAACTGTGTATGAAGTAATAAGCCCCTCTCAATCTCCCCCAAGGGGAGAAGTTGGGAAAGCTTTAACGATCAATTATTAATAATTCACTAACAACTAATCATTAACAATTAATTAACTAATAATTATAGAAATGTCAAATCAACTTGAAAAGGTACAGCAATTAATTGCTATGCGCGAAAAAGCGCGTCTCGGTGGAGGAGAAAAGGCGATAGATAAACAGCATGAAAGGGGTAAATATACCGCTCGTGAACGTCTGGCTATGTTATTGGACGAAGGCAGCTTCGAAGAAATGGATATGTTTGTTGAGCACCGCTGCGTGAACTTCGGACAGGAAAAGAAAAAAATGCTTGGCGACGGAGTTGTTACCGGTTGCGGTACGATCGACGGACGTCTTGTATATGTTTTTGCACAAGACTTCACTATTTTCGGCGGTTCACTTTCTGAAACAATGGCGCAAAAGATATGCAAAATTATGGATATGGCCATGAAAATGGGAGCTCCATGTATTGGTATTAACGACTCCGGCGGTGCTCGTATTCAAGAAGGTATTAACGCCCTTGCAGGGTATGCTGAAATTTTCCAGCGCAATATTATGGCATCAGGAGTTATTCCGCAGATTTCAGGTATCTTTGGTCCGTGTGCCGGAGGAGCAGTTTATTCTCCTGCTCTTACTGACTTCACATTAATGACCGAAGGCACATCGTACATGTTCCTGACAGGACCTAAAGTAGTGAAAACCGTTACCGGAGAAGATGTATCTCAGGAGCAACTCGGAGGCGCAAGCATTCATTCCACAAAATCGGGCGTTACTCACCTAACAGCAGAAAACGAAGAGGAAGGTCTTGCAATGATTCGTAAACTGTTAAGCTACGTGCCTCAAAACAACCTTGAAGAGGCGCCTATGGTTGAATGTCATGACAGCATAGACCGTATCAACGACAGCTTGAACGAAATCATTCCCGACAGCGCTAATCAGGCTTACGACATTAGCGAAGTTATCCATACGATTGTAGACAATGGTGAATTTTTCGAAATACAGCCGCAATATGCTAAAAACATAATAGTAGGATTCGCTCGATTCAATGGACAGTCTGTCGGTATCGTAGCCAACCAGCCCAAATATCTCGCAGGAGTTCTTGACAGCAACGCTTCACGCAAAGGTGCAAGATTCGTACGTTTCTGCGATGCGTTCAACATTCCGCTCGTTACTCTCGTTGACGTACCCGGCTTCCTTCCGGGAACAGGTCAGGAATATAACGGTGTAATCCTTCATGGTGCTAAATTACTTTACGCTTACGGCGAAGCTACAGTACCTAAAGTAACGGTTACATTACGCAAATCTTATGGAGGCTCACATATAGTAATGAGTTGTAAACAGTTACGCGGTGACATCAACTATGCATGGCCTACAGCTGAAATAGCAGTGATGGGTGGTGCCGGCGCAGCCGAAGTTTTATACGCCAAAGAATTGAAAGATGCAACTGATCCGACAACAATAATGGCTGAAAAGGTTGACGAATACAACAAGTTGTTTGCAAACCCGTACAATGCCGCTAAATATGGATATATTGATGATATTATCGAACCGCGTAACACTCGCTTCAGAGTAATACGTGCATTACAACAGCTACAAACAAAGAAATTGTGTAATCCGCCCAAAAAACACGGTAATATTCCTTTATAACCTAAAAAAATAGAGCAATCATGAGAAAAAACAGAGCAGGAGTGATGCTCCTGCTTGTATTGCTATTAGCTATAGAAATACAGGCACAGCGAGCTACTTCCATGCGAATAAATGAAGTATTGGTTATCAATGAAGATAACTACGTTGACGACTATGGTAGACGTAGCGGATGGGTTGAATTATTCAACAGTTCTGCCGGAACAGTCAATATCGGGGGTTGTTTCCTGACTGACGACCGTAATAATCCTACTAAGTACCCTATACCGAAAGGTGATGTTCTGACAAAGATACCACCCGGACAACACGCTTTGTTCTGGACAGATGGTATAGCCAGCAGAGGAACGTTTCATGTAAATTTCATATTAGACCCGGCAAAAGAAAACTATATAGCTTTTTATGCAAATGACGGAAAAACATTAATCGACGAGGTTGTAATTCCGGCAGGACAAAAACCTGATATTAGCTACGGAAGGAAAATTGACGGAAAAACAGAATGGGCGCAATTAGCAAAAGTTACTCCAAGCACAAACAATCTGACTCTCGACACGAACGAAAAAATTGATAATTTGCGAATCAGGGACGAATGGGGTCTTGGTATGACAATGATATCCATGACCGTGGTTTTCCTCGGACTTATCCTTCTTTACGTTGTATTTAAGTATGTCGGCAAAACTGCTGTGAAGTTGGGCAAACGCAGAGCCGAAAAAGCAGGTGCGGAAATTCATGCTCACGAAGATCTGGATGAAGGAGCCATCTTTGCGGCTATCTCTACTGCATTGTATGAAGTAACAGAAGATGTTCATGATATTGAATCTACGGTTATCACTATACAAAAAGTAACGCGAAGGTATTCACCTTGGAGTTCAAAAATCTATGGAGTAAGAGAACCGCTTAAATAAATAATTTCCTATTCATATTTTTCAATTTTCAATTAATTTAATTGCACATGAAACAATTTAAATATACAATTAATGGTAGCATTTACAATGTAACCGTAAACAAGGTCGAAGACACTATTGCCGAAGTAGAAGTTAACGGCATGCCTTACAAAGTCCTGATGGACAAACCGGCAAAAAAACAAGTAGTGACAGTAAAGCGTCCTGTACAAGCTATTACGAACGCTCCAAAATCAGGGCCGGTAGTAGCTCGTCCGGCACAATCTTCTGCAGGAAGTGTGAAGTCACCGCTTCCGGGAGTTATACTCAGCATTGATTGTAAAGTGGGCGACACCGTTAAAAAAGGACAGAAATTACTTATACTTGAAGCCATGAAAATGGAAAATACTATTCCATCCGACCGTGATGGCGTCGTAGCAGAAATAAAAGTAGAGAAAGGCGAATCCGTTCTTGAAGGTACTGATTTGGTAATCATTAAATAAGATAAGTCATGCAAGATAGTTTTTTGAATTTTTTAGCGGACAACCTTAATATATTCTTGTCCTACACAGGCATTGTGAATGCCACTTTCGGGCATGTTGTGATGATATTGGTTGGACTTTTCTTTATTTTCCTTGCTATAAAATATGAATTTGAGCCTATGCTTCTTATCCCTATCGGTTTTGGTATACTGATTGGGAATATCCCGTTCAAAGATGCAGGATTACAACTCGGTATTTACGAAGAAGGCTCCGTGCTGAACATCCTTTATCAAGGTGTCGTCAAGGGATGGTATCCGCCATTGATATTTCTTGGCATTGGCGCCATGACAGATTTTTCGGCTTTGATATCCAATCCTAAATTAATGCTTATTGGCGCTGCTGCCCAGTTTGGTATTTTCGGAGCATATATAATAGCATTACAAATGGGATTTGAACCTAATCAGGCCGGAGCCATCGGTATTATCGGAGGTGCCGACGGACCAACAGCCATATTCCTTTCGTCCAAGTTGGCACCCGACCTTATGGGAGCAATTGCAGTATCGGCATACTCATATATGGCGTTAGTTCCAATCATACAACCGCCTTTTATGCGGCTACTTACAACAAATAAAGAACGTGTAATAAAAATGAAACCGCCGCGCGTTGTTTCATCAACCGAGAAAATCATTTTCCCGATTGTAGGATTATTGCTTACTTGCTTATTGGTTCCTTCAGGCTTGCCTTTACTTGGCATGTTATTCTTCGGAAACCTTATCAAAGAAAGTGGAGTAACCCGCCGCCTTGCCGAAACAGCTCGTGGTCCGCTTATCGATACTATCACCATTCTTTTGGGTATCACGGTAGGAGCTTCCACACAAGCAACACAGTTCCTGACATTAAACTCTATAAAGATATTCGGACTGGGAGCGCTGTCGTTTATCATCGCGACATGTGCAGGCATCGTCTTCGTGAAAATTTTTAACTTATTTCTTAAAGAAGGAAATAAGATTAATCCGCTCATCGGAAACGCAGGTGTATCAGCCGTTCCCGACTCTGCACGCATATCTCAGGTCGAAGGACTTAAGTTCGACCCAAGTAACTACCTGCTGATGCATGCAATGGGTCCGAACGTTGCAGGCGTTATCGGCTCGGCTGTTGCCGCAGGTATTTTATTAGGATTCTTAGGATAATGTTGATATACTAAAAATAAAAAAGGCAGCTTATAGCTGCCTTTTTTATTTTTATCAACCTTCTATCGCTGCCTGAGCTGCGGCAAGGCGAGCAATCGGCACACGGTAAGGCGAGCAGCTCACATAATTAAGCCCTACCCTATGGCAGAATTTAACTGATGACGGTTCACCTCCATGTTCTCCGCAAATACCACATTTCAAACCGGGATTGACAGAGCGTCCTTTCTCTGTCGCCATACGAACCAACTGTCCTACTCCATTCTGGTCAAGTATCTGGAACGGGTCGTTAGGCAATATCTTCATATCAAGATATGCAGGCAGGAACGAAGCGATATCGTCGCGGCTATAACCGAATGTCATCTGCGTAAGGTCGTTTGTACCGAATGAGAAGAATTCAGCCTTGCTTGCTATACGATCTGCCGTAAGACATGCACGTGGTATCTCTATCATCGTTCCTACATAAAAATCTATACTTTGTCCGCGTTCTTCAAATAATGTCGCAGCTGTTTCGCGTATAACTTTTTCCTGAGCAGCAAACTCATGTATTATACCGGTCAGAGGAACCATTATTTCGGGATAAACATTCACACCCTCGGCTTTGAGGTCGAGAGCAGCACCTAAGATAGCACGTGTCTGCATCTCGGTTATCTCGGGATAAGTGTTACCAAGGCGACATCCGCGATGTCCGAGCATCGGGTTTGCTTCGTGAAGCGATTCAACGCGGATACGTATATATTCGTAAGAAACGCCCATTATTTCTGCAAGCTCACGCTGTTCTTTCTCATAATGAGGAACGAACTCGTGTAGTGGCGGGTCAAGTAAACGAACTGTAACCGGACAATCTTCCATAGCTTTGAATATTCCTTTGAAATCTTCCTGCTGGTATGGTAAAATCTTTTGCAGAGCACGGCGACGTTCTTCAACAGTCTCGGCAAGTATCATCTCACGCATAGCGCGTATTTTTTCGCCTTCAAAGAACATGTGTTCTGTGCGACAAAGACCTATACCTACAGCTCCAAACCCGCGTGCGATACCTGCATCATAAGGAGTGTCCGCATTCGTACGTACAACAAGTTTTGTATATTTATCGCATAATTCCATCAATTCTGCGAAGTCGTTATCTAGTTCGGCTTCTTTTGTTGCTACGGCTCCAATAAATATCTCACCCGTAGAACCGTTAAGAGAGATAAAGTCGCCCTCTTCAAGAACAGTTCCTTTTACGGTAAGTTTTTTAGCAGTATAGTCAATAATAAGCTCACCGGCACCTGATACACAGCATTTACCCATACCACGAGCAACTACTGCCGCATGTGAAGTCATACCGCCACGTGCAGTCAGGATACCTTTTGCAGCAGCCATACCTGCAAGATCTTCGGGAGATGTTTCTACGCGAACCATAATAACACTCTCACCTTTACTTGCCCAAAGAGCTGCATCATCAGCATTGAACACAATCTTTCCGCAGGCAGCGCCGGGAGAGGCAGCCAGACCTTTAGTAAGGACTTTAGCTTCAGCCAAGGCTTTCTTGTCGAATATCGGATGTAGAAGTTCGTCCAATTTATTCGGTTCAACACGCTTAATGGCTGTTTTTTCATCAATCATGCCCTGACGCAACAGATCCATAGCTATTTTAACCATTGCAGCGCCGGTACGTTTTCCGTTACGTGTCTGCAAGAACCACAATTTACCTTCCTGAACAGTAAACTCCATATCTTGCATGTCTTTATAATGATTTTCAAGTCTCTCCTGTAAGCTATCCAATTCCTTATATATCTCAGGCATAGCCTCTTCCATGGACGGATATTTCGTGCGGCGTTCTTCTTCCGGAACTCCTGCAAGTGTTGCCCAACGCTCTGAACCTATTTTTGTAATCTGCTGCGGTGTACGTATACCTGCAACAACATCTTCGCCCTGAGCATTAATAAGATATTCGCCGATAAACTGATCTTCACCCGTAGCGGCATCGCGGCTGAAAGCCACACCTGTAGCAGACGTATCGCCCATGTTTCCGAATACCATCGCCTGAACATTAACAGCTGTACCCCACTCAGCAGGAATACCTTCCATCTTACGATAAAGGATAGCGCGGTCGTTCATCCAGCTGTCGAACACTGCACAAACAGCACCCCACAACTGCTCGTAAGCATCTTCAGGAAAATCTTTTCCGGTCTGATTTTTTACGGCGGCTTTAAATTTAGCAACGAGTTCCTTAAGGTCTTCAACACCAAGTTCAGTATCAAGTTTAACTCCTTTATCTTCTTTTATTTTATCTATGATAATCTCAAACGGGTCTTCTTCATTCTTGTTTTCAGGTTTCATACCAAGAACAACATCACCGTACATTTGAACGAAACGGCGATAAGAATCCCATACAAAGCGAGGATTCCCCGTCTTGGCTACCATACCCTCAACAACTCTGTCGTTAAGACCGAGATTCAATATCGTGTCCATCATACCGGGCATTGAAGCGCGAGCGCCGGAACGAACAGAAACAAGTAACGGATTATTCACATCGCCAAACTTTGAATTCATCAACTCCTCCACGTTAGTCAGCGCAGCTTCAACATCTTCCTTCAAAAGTCCTACAACCGTATCTTTCCCTTTTACGTAATACTCGTTACATACATCTGTTGTTATTGTAAAGCCCGGGGGTACCGGAACACCAATAAGGTTCATTTCTGCAAGGTTAGCACCTTTTCCTCCGAGCAGATTCTTCATGTCTGCTTTTCCTTCGGCTTTACCGTTTCCGAAAGTGTAAACTCTTTTTTCCATAGTGTTTTTCTAATTCTTTAAAGTAAATATATTATTGATTTATTTGATTTTGCCAAGTACAGTTTGCAAATATACATCTTTTTAAATAAATTGCCAAATAACGCGAAATATTTTAAGCAAAATCTCCAAAAATAATTTAATATGTAACCTTTTGCTCATAATGATTTATTGTTTGAATATATAGTTCTCAAATCATTACTTGCTTTTTATTTTTCATATTTGTTTAATCAAATTTTTTCACGTATGTTTGACGTGATTTATTGCATATTTAACCTCTAAGTCATATTAATACCATTACAAAACACTTATGGAACAGTTTCTAAAATTCAACATTAACCCACTTGTTGCTTTTACAGGAAAAGCGACAAACGATTTTACAAAAGCGGATATTATTGATTTTATAATTAATAATGATATTCGCATCATCAATTTCAGATATATCGCTCACAGATCGGAAGAGCGTCGTGAAAACACTTAATTTCCCTGTAACAAATTGTCAATACCTTAACACTATCCTGTCATTTGGTGAGAGGGTCGACGGTTCAAGCCTGTTTCCGTATATCGAAGCCGGCTCCAGCGACTTATATGTTGTACCGCGTTTTTCGACGGCATACCTCGATCCGTTTGCCGAGATACCTACTCTCGGGTTATTATGCTCATATTTCACAAAAGACGGTGTTCCGTTAGAGAGCTCTCCTGAATACACACTGACAAAGGCGCATAATGAATTTAAAGAATCGACAGGCTACACATTTCAAGCGATGGGTGAACTTGAATTTTACCTCGTAGACAATGAAGACATTATGTTTCCGACTCCTAATCAACGCGGTTATCACGAATCGACGCCATTTACGAAGTTCGAATCATTCCGCTGTGAAGCAATGACCTTGATTGCAAAAGCGGGTGGCGATATTAAATACGGCCATTCCGAAGTAGGAAATTTCACTCTTAACGGGAAGATGTATGAACAAAATGAAATAGAATTTCTTGTGACAGATGTAGAAAAGGCCGCCGACCAACTTGTCATTGCTAAATGGATTCTCAGAACTTTAGCATATAACTACGGAATAGATATAACATTTGCTCCGAAAATAACGACCGGAAAAGCAGGCAGCGGACTACATTTCCATACGAAAATCTTAAAAGACGGAAAGAGCATTATGACAGATAGTGACGGTAAACTATCGGAGACAGCACGCAGAGCCATCGCAGGGTATATGATATGCGCCTCATCGCTTACTGCTTTCGGAAATGCTAATCCTACATCCTACTTCCGCCTCGTTCCTCATCAGGAAGCCCCTACAAGCATCTGCTGGGGCGACAGAAATCGCTCTGTCCTTGTCCGGGTACCGCTTGGTTGGAGCGGAACATCAAATATGGTTGCTATAGCCAACCGATGCCCTTCTCCCTCCCCTTGGGGGAGAGACGGGGAGGGGCTTGACAAGCAAACCGTCGAGTTGCGTTCACCTGACGGCTCTGCAGATATTTACCTGATGCTTGCAGGTCTCGTCACTGCTGCACGTATAGGGCTTGAAACACCTGATGCACTCTCACTCGCAGAAAAGACCTATGTAGACATTAACATACATGACCCGAAAAATAAGGCCAAGCTCGAAAGTCTGGACCAACTCCCTGCTTCATGCTTTGAGTCCGCTGTAGAATTGGAAAATAAACGCGCATTATATGAGGAAAAAGGAGTATTCAGCCCTAAGCTTATCGACGGTATCATTTCAAAACTAAAATCGTTTGAAGATGCAAATATCCGAGAAGAAGTAAAACATAGCCCCGCTTTGATGGAAGATTTGGTAGAGAAATTTTTCCATTGCGGATGAGCAAAAGCGGAGCTTTTGAATGAAAAGTGAAAAGTGAAAAGTGAAAAATATAAACACCGATTAAGTGAGAACAGAGGCAGCTTGGCTAACGCCAAAAGTGAAAAGTGAAAATTAATCAGAAACTATGAACAAAGAAATCGATTTATCAGTATCAAATTACGGTCAGGTTAAAAACACCGATTACGATCTTGTTATCCTTCCTTGGGGAGCTACAGAGCCGCACAACTACCATCTCCCCTATCTGACGGACTCACTATTGTCACATTCCATCTCTTTAGAAGCGGCACAAACAGCTAAAGAAAAATATAATGTACACTGTATGGTGTTGTCGCCAATCAATTTTGGCTCGCAGAATCCGGGACAAAGGGAGTTGAAATTCTGTCTACATGTCCGTTATGAAACACAAAAAGCCTTATTGACAGATATAGTTTCTTCGTTATATGTTCAAGGTTTTCGAAGGATGATACTTATCAATGCTCATGGCGGCAACTGCTTCAAAAATATGGTTCGAGACCTTGCTGTCGATTATCCGGATTTCATCATCGCCGTAAGCGATTTATTTGCAATCCTCCCTTTGGAAAACTATTTTGAGGATTGCGGAGGCGACCATGCCAACGAATTTGAAACGTCGGTCATCATGCACTATCACCCCGAACTCGTCAACCTCGAAGATGCCGGTGACGGAAACCAAAAACCTTTCGCAATACAATCGCTAAACGAAAAAGTTGCATGGATACCTCGCAATTGGCAGATAGTAAGCGAAGACACGGGAATAGGTAATCCAAAAAAATCTACCGCCGAAAAGGGAAAACGCTTTGCACAAGACCTTGTCGAAAAATATGCAAAGCTATTCCACGAATTAGCAAAAGGGGATATTTATCAAAAAAGTGAAAAGTGAATTGAAAATCGGCCTTAGCCAAAAGTGAAAAATAAAAAAAAGCAAGCTTTTTTTGAATTGCTCTCAACTTGCACTACCTTTTCTTCTATAATAGAAGATAGGCGGCGCCTCGGCGAAGTAAAAATGAACAAGTTCATTTTGTACTTCTCTCGGCTTGCACTATCTTTGCCCCCGAATTTTAAATTGTAATTGGATTGGGACGGAAAAATAAGCCATTACCTATACTCGAAGAGATTGAAATAACAGATGTGGCGGCCGAAGGAAAAGCTTTAGCCAGAGTGAATGACATGGTAGTTTTTGTACCATGGGTGGCACCCGGAGATATTGTAGACATACAGTTGACGCGCAAAAAGAACAGCTATGCTGAAGGGCGTGCCATAACTTTTCACAAACTTTCGGAAGAGCGGACAGCGCCGTTTTGCGAACATTTTACTGTTTGCGGGGGGTGTAAATGGCAGCATATTCCTTATGAAGCACAATTACGATTCAAACAAAAACAGGTCACAGACAATCTCACCCGCATTGGAAAGATTGATATTGAGGAACTTCTGCCTATAGCAGGTTCCGAGCAGGAAATTTTCTATCGCAACAAACTGGAATTTACATTTTCAAATAAACGCTGGTTCACGACAGAGGAACTTGATACAAAAACAGAAGAGACTATTACTGACGGAGCAGGATTTCATATCCCCGGAAAATTCGATAAAGTACTTGACTTAAAGAAATGTTGGTTGCAGAACGATATTTCAAATAAGATTCGCCTGTTCATAAAAGACTATTGCATAGAGCATAAATATACATTTTTCGACCTCCGTGAACAGACAGGTTTTATTCGCACGCTGATTATTCGTACTTCTTCTACGGGTGAAGTGATGATAATTGTTGTTTTCTTTGAAGAAGATACGAAGAAACGGGAACGCCTGCTTAACGCTGTTAAGGAAAATTTTCCTGAGATAACATCGTTATTGTACATCATCAACAGTAAATGTAACGACACTATCACCGACCAAGAAGTTATTACTTTCTGCGGCAAAGACCATCTTGTAGAAAAGATGGAGGACCTTCAATTCAAGGTAGGGCCCAAATCATTTTATCAGACAAACAGCAGACAAGCTTATCGATTATACTCAATTGCCCGTGAGTTTGCCGGACTTACCGGCAACGAAACAGTTTATGACCTGTACACCGGTACCGGCACAATAGCTAATTTTATTGCCCGCAAAGCGAAAAAAGTAATCGGAATAGAATATGTACCGGAAGCGATAGAAGACGCAAAGGTAAACGCAACGCTTAACAACCTTGATAACACATCGTTCTTTGCAGGAGACATGAAGAACCTTCTTACGAGTGAGTTTATCGCCACGAACGGAAAGCCTGACGTGATTATAACCGACCCTCCCCGTGCAGGGATGCACGATGATGTAACGGACACGATTCTTGCCGCTGCGCCGAAGCGAATCGTTTATGTCAGCTGTAATCCTGCAACACAGGCGCGCGATCTCAACAGACTTAGCACTAATTATCGTGTATGTAAAGTTCAACCTGTTGATATGTTTCCTCACACCCACCATGTGGAAAACATTGTACTATTGATTAAAAAGTAAAAAGTGAAAAAAGCATTTTCCTTTCGTCACTCTTCACTCCGGTTCCCCCTCTTTGGGAGTGGGTTAGGGGAAGGCTTCGTCTTTTTCTTCATTTTTTATTTTATCATTTTTTCCGCCTGTAATCAATCGAAAAAGAGAGATGCAGATAAGGAGGTCGTATCTTCGGACTTGCAGATTATAAAGGAGAGAGGCGTACTAACTGCTGTAACGCTGAACACTTCAACATCTTACTTCATTTATAAAATGGAGCAGATGGGATATGAATACGAGTTGGTTGAGAATTTTGCCGAATCACTTAATCTCGAGTTGAACATAAAGATTGCCGAAAATGTAACGCGCCTTGAAGAAATGCTTCAATCCGGCGAAGCTGATATCGTAGCTTATCCTATACAAATGGATAACATAATGAAAAACAAGTATTTGTTTTGTGGCGTTGAACAACAAAACCATCTTGTCATAGTT